>Ga0111148_1048_pt1 | contig 14719 bp, 11 predicted proteins | sample DeeMarSeWOR28_12_FD_80359 | JGI IMG/M metagenome (GOLD analysis project Ga0111148, IMG submission 80359) | Desulfobacterales bacterium SG8_35 | reverse complement strand
TGGCGGCCTGCCGGTCCTTGACAGGATAAGCATGCAGATCGAGGCCGGCGAGCGGCTCTGTCTGGTGGGCCGCAACGGTGAAGGAAAATCCTCCCTTATGCGTCTGATTGCCGGCGAGCTGCCGCCGGACAGCGGCCGCATTATCAGGCAGCAGGGTGTGAAGATCGCCCGGCTGGATCAAGAGGTTCCCGCCTCCCTGGAGGGCACTGTCTACAGCGTTGTATCAGGAGGAGTTGGCATGTTCATGGCCTTGCTGGACCGACACCGCGATGTAAGCAGCCGGCTGGCTGAAGATAACAGCGCGTCCCTGCTGGATGAACTGGCAGATGTGGAGCATGAGATGGAAACAGCTGGTGTCTGGCAGGTGCGGCAGCAGATTGAGACCGTGCTTTCCCGTCTGCAGCTCGATGCCGACAGGGATTTTGCCGAGCTCTCCGGCGGTATGAAAAGAAGGGTGCTGCTGGCCAGGGCTCTTGTCTGCCGGCCTGACCTCCTGCTTTTGGACGAGCCCACCAACCATCTGGATATAGATGCCATTACCTGGCTGGAGGAATTCCTGCTGGCCGGTTCCTGTACGCTCCTCTTTGTCACCCATGACCGTGAACTGCTCAGGAAGCTGGCAACCAGGATACTGGACCTGGAGCGCGGCTCAATCACCAGCTGGCCAGGCGATTACGATACCTACCTGCGCCGCAGGCAGGAAATGCTGGCTGCGGAGAGCAGCCAGCAGGCCCGGTTTGACAAAAAACTGGCCCGGGAGGAAACGTGGATCAGGCAGGGGATCAAGGCACGCCGGACCCGCAACGAGGGAAGAGTGCGGGCCCTTGTTGCAATGCGGCGCCAGCACCAGGCCAGGCGCCAGCAGGTGGAAAATGTCCGGATGGAGATATCAGGGGCCGGGCTTTCCGGCAAGCTGGTTGCCGTCCTCGAGGATGTTTCCTTAAGTTTTAACGGCAACATCGTAATCAGGAATTTTTCAGGCACGGTCCTGCGCGGTGACAGGATCGGCATAATCGGCCCCAACGGCGCCGGCAAGACCACCCTGCTGCGTCTGCTGCTTGGAGAACTGAGCCCGGACACGGGCCAGGTCCGGCTGGGTGCCAACCTGCTTCCGGTTTATTTCGACCAGCAGCGGGCCCAGCTGGATGGCGGAAAAACCGTCATAAGCAACCTGGGAGACGGCAGCGATTTTGTCGAGATAAACGGCCGGAGCCGCCATATCATCGGCTACCTGCGCGATTTTCTCTTTACTCCGGACCGGGCCCGTTCACCGGTCTCCATCCTTTCCGGAGGTGAACGCAACCGGCTGCTCCTGGCAAAACTCTTTGCCAGGCCATCCAATGTTCTGGTCCTGGACGAGCCCACCAACGACCTGGATATTGAAACCCTGGAACTGCTTGAAGAACTGCTGCTGGAATACAGCGGAACGGTCCTTGTTGTCAGTCATGACAGGGCCTTTCTCAACAACGTTGTGACGAGCACCCTGGTGTTTGAGGGGCATGGCCGGGTGCAGCAGTATGCCGGCGGTTATGATGACTGGCTCCGGCAGGGTCCTGCGCGCCAGGGAAAAGCGGCCTCGGTCAAGGAGATAAGGAAGGAACGGTTTAAAGCCAAACCCGCAGGGCCCCGCAAGCTGACGTTCAAAGAGACCCGGGAACTGGAGGATCTGCCCGGCCGCATCGAGATACTTGAGCAGGAACAGAAACACCTTTATAGGGCAATGGCTGATGAATCCTTTTACAGGGATGCCCGGAATGAACCGGCCAGGGCTGCGGCAAGGCTGAAAGAGCTGGAGCAACAGCTGGAAGAGGCCTATGGCCGTTGGGAGAAGCTGGAAACCCTGCGCGAAGAGTATGTGAACAAATAAGGGGATTTAAATACAAAATGCAGAATGTAGAATGGAAAAGGATAAAGGTTTTAAAAAAATGAACATATCCGGAAAAGCAAAACAGCAGACCGCCTTTCACAGCCTTACCCCTGACAGGGTCATCACCCTTGTGGAGAAAGGATTGGGACGGCGCTGCACCAATCTCTGCAGGCCCCTGATCAGCTATATCAACAGGGTTTATGAGCTGCAGGCCGAGGATGGCAGCGGTTTGGTTGCCAAGTTCTACCGGCCCGGCCGCTGGTCGCAGGACGGATTGCAGGATGAGCATGATTTCCTTCTTGAGCTTGCCGCTCAGGAGATCCCCGTTGTCCCGCCGCTCATGCTCCTGGACGGCTCCAGCCTGGGCAGTCATGGAAATCTATATTTTGCCGTGTTTCCCAAAATGGGAGGCCGCAGCTTTGATGAATACAGTGATGACCAGTGGCTGGAACTGGGGCATCTGCTGGGCCGCACCCACAACGTCGGTGCCATGCACCTGCCCAAGGAGCGGCTTACCATGGCGCCGGACAAATCTACCCGGCAGCAGGTTGACTATATCCTCAAGGGCGGCTTCCTGCCTGGAGACATGCTGGCGCAATTCAAAGACCTGACCAACGCTCTTATCAGGGAAATCAGTCCCCTGTTCAAAAATACCGGGATGATCCGCATCCACGGCGACTGCCATTTTTCCAATCTCATTTACCGGCCTGACGAATCCTTTTATATCATTGATTTTGACGATATGGTCATGGGCCCGCCGGTGCAGGATCTCTGGATGCTGCTCCCCGGCTACCGGGAAGATTCTCTGGCTGAGATCGAGATATTCCTTGAAGGCTACGAAATGTTCAGGGCTTTTGACCTGTCCAGCCTGCGCCTGATCGAGCCGCTGCGGGCCATGCGCTATATCCACTACACGGCATGGTGCGCCTACCAGTTTGCCGAGGACGGCGAAACCAGGGTGGCTGAGGATTTCGGTTCCAGACAATACTGGCAGGCCGAGATAGCAGATTTAAAAGACCAGCTGGAAAGGATTTTGAATTCTTAATCATGAATTTTAAGGATTAAAGAAAAAGATTTTTAAGTGCCATTTCACCCAGCCGAGCAGCGCTGTCAATCGTCGGCGGTAGTATATTTGCCGACAAAAAAAGCCGGAATAGCGCCAGGACTGTCTGAACCACTGAAAAAGGCGAGTTTCGCAGCGCCCGGCTTTTGTGAGCCGCACAGGGATCGTCAATCGTCGACAGTTTCATATGCTGACAAAGAAAATGAATAATTACAATTAGGTCACGAATACTTGAATTTAGCTCCAGGATAGAGATAAAGACGTAAGGGAAAAAATATGGATGGTACTAAGCGGGCGGATATCAAGCCGGGTGCCGAGGTTTACATAGTATTAAAAAAAGACCAGGGGTCGGGAAAACTGACAAAGGGAATCGTCAAAGACATCCTGACACGATCCCCGACCCATCCCCACGGGATCAAGGTCCGGCTGCAGAGCGGTGAGGTCGGCCGGGTCAAAAATATTGCCGGTTGAGGTTCCCGGCAGGCAATATGGCCTGAAGTTATGAAAAGAATATTCCGGCACTGGAAGATTATCTACGCACTCTGCTCTCTTGTCTATGTGGGCTGGGTAATTCATGTGGGCGCTAACGAATTTGACAGGATCAACGGTCAGTACCGGAGGCTTGCCGAACAGCTTGATGCCGATCGGATCAGATCCGCGGCTCTGGAAGAACTCATTGCCGAGTGCCGCCGGGAATCAAGGGGACGCTCCGGCCTGAAAGAGGATGCATGTCTATCCCAACCGCTGCAGATGGTGGAAGCAAGGGGGAAGGTGATTGAAGAACGAAGGATCCGGGCCAGGGAGAGAGGTACCATTAAGCTGGTGCTGTTTTATGCTGGTTTTATGGTCATTTTTCTGTTTGCTCCACCGATAATGATATACCTGCTTATTGTCGGGATCATCACTCTGTACAAAAATATTAAATTCGTCCGCTGACCTTTCCCAGCCTGCGGACATCCGAATGTAACCTACCCCTTCTCCAGCAGGATCAACACTTCCAGCCCTGCAGCACCAGGGAACATATCGAGCGGCACAATACGCCGGACCCTGTAGCCCTGTTGCTTCCACTGTTTGAGAGAGTCCGGGATCCGGTCCACCCCGCAGTGAATGTGGAGCACTTTTCGCGGTTGGCGCCGGCACAATCCAGCGATGACACCCTCCTGGGGCCCCTGGCGGGGAGGATCAAGCAGAATTGTCTCCCCACCAAGATCATCTGGAAGCGGGATTTTTTCAACACTTGCCGAAGTTATGCGGCGGGCCAGAAAACGTGCCTTCCTGGAGGCTGGATTGGACTTTTTGTTGGAGATGGCGGCCCGGATGGACGGGCCTTCGGCATCAACCCCAAGCACCTGTTTATAGCCGGGCGCCAGAAAGTGGCTGAACAGGCCATAGCCGCAGTAAAGGTCCAGGAGCGTTTCCGACTGGTTAGGCTGGAGCAGCGCTTTAGCCATGTCCAGCATTACCGGCACCATGGCCTCATTGACCTGGGAAAACGAGGTGGGATGATAGAAATAACGGCAGCCGTGATGGCTGACAGCAAGGTCCGTTTTGCCGAAGAGTTTCTTGAACTGCAGGATATCAGAGGGCTGCCGCTCCTCAAGATAGTATTCCGAACAGCTCGGGTCCGCGTATATATAGGCAGAGGACACCGGTTCCTTAAGCTTCCGGAGGTGGCCTGCAAGCATTTTCAGCTTGCGGACGAGGGGGCCGTTTAAGGTATCGACGTTGAAGATCACGGCCCGCTCCGTATAGCTGCCGCGGATAATCAGGTAGTTCAGATGGGCAGCCACCATTTTGAAGGCGGGTTCACTGATCTTCTCTTGCAGAAAGGCATAGATGCGGCTGTGCTCAAACGGCTCCAGGGGAGATTCCACAAAGGGTTTTTTCTGAAAGCGGAGTGCCCGGTCATTAAACAGGAGGTAAAGGGTGGAGCCCCTGAGGACTGTTTTGCGTTTTGATGTTGTGCGGTAGCCCCGCGGCCTGGGAGAACCGATAACCGGGTCAGGTTTTCCCGGCAAATTGTGTTTCTGCCAGAACAGGGCCAGGGCCTTATCCTTTATCTTCAGCTCCGTCGGGTAGTCGAGATGAGCCAGGGGGGAACTCTGCAGAATAACAGGGGAAAACGTCACGGACGGTTGGGCAACAAGCGGCCGCAGCAGTCCGGCAAAGGTCATAACCGCCGGTCTCCCGCCGTTCGGGACCTCGCATTTGGTTTCTCTCTTGCCTTCAGCCGGCAGGCGATCCTTTACCGGAGGCGCACCCTTGGCAGAGTGCTTCTTACTGCCAGCGCGCTTTGCTCGGGATTGTTTCCGCACCAAAATTCATACTCCTGAAATTAACAAGCTCTACGCAGCTTGCATTTCGAGGTATTCATTCTCATCTTCGGCCTCCTTCACATCCTTCATTGCCAGGTACTCATCAAAATCCATCATCACGTCAATAATTGAGTCCGGAGTGATCTCCACAATCCTGTTTGCCACGGTGGACACAAACTGGTGGTCGTGGGAGGCAAAGAGCACCACCTCGGGAAAAGCCATCAGTCCGTTATTCAAAGAGGTTATTGATTCAAGGTCGAGATGATTAGTGGGCTCATCAAGAATGAGGGCATTGGCGCCGGAGAGCATCATCTTCGAAAGCATGCAGCGTACCCGTTCGCCGCCGGAGAGAACTGCGGTCTTTTTCATCGCTTCCTCTCCGCAGAAAAGCATCTTACCCAGGAACCCCCGGACAAAACTCTCATCTTCCTTCGGAGGTGCATACTGGCGCAGCCAAGTGATAAGATCAAGCTCCTCATTATTGAAATATCCATTATTCTCTTTCGGGAAATAGGCGCTGCTGATAGTCACCCCCCAGCGGAAGCTGCCTTTGTCCGGCTGCAGCTCCCCGGCCAGTATCTGGAACAGGGTGGTTTTTGCCAGGCTGTTAGTCCCGACAAAGGCGATCTTGTCGCCCTTGTTGACAGTAAGGCTGAGATTTTCGAACATGGAAACCCCGTCAATCTCTTTGCTTAGGCCGTTGATCTCAAGAATAATGTCGCCACAGGCCCGATCCGGCTTGAAGACGATGTAGGGATATTTGCGGGAAGAAATCGGCATGTCCTCAAGGGTGAGCTTCTCAAGCAGCTTCTTCCGTGAAGTGGCCTGCTTGGCCTTGGAGGCGTTGGAGCTGAAACGCTGGATGAATTCCTTGAGCTCCTCCGCCTTGGCCCTGGCTTTCTTGCTCTCAGTTTCCTTCTGGTGGAAACGGAGCTGGCTGGCCTGATACCAGAAATCATAATTGCCCACATAGACCTGGATTTTGCCGTAATCGATATCCGCCATGTGGGTGCAGACCTGGTTCAGGAAATGACGGTCATGGGAGACGACGATCACCGTATTCTGGAAGCGGGAAAGGAAATTCTCCAACCAGGTGATGGTCTTCAGGTCCAGCTGATTGGTCGGCTCATCCAGCAGCAGGATATCCGGGTTGCCGAAAAGGGCCTGGGCCAGCAGCACCCGCACCTTGTCGCTGCCGTCAAGCTCCTTCATCTTTTTCTGAAGCATCTCTTCCGGGATGCCGAGACCGCTTAAGAGCACTGCTGCCTCGGCCTCGGCCTCATAGCCGTTCATCTCACCGAACCCGGCCTCCAGTTCTCCGGAACGGATACCGTCTTCCTCGGTAAATTCAGCCTTTGCATAGAGGGCCTCACGTTCGGCCATCACTTTGTAGAGTTTCTTGTGGCCCATGATCACGGTATTGAAAACCGAGTGCTCGTCAAAGGCAAACTGGTCCTGGCTCAGCACCGCTATACGCTGCCGCGGCCCCCTGGTGATCTGACCCCGATCAGGCTCAAGCTGCCCGGCCAGGATTTTCAAAAAGGTGGATTTGCCTGCGCCGTTCGCCCCGATCAGGCCGTAACAGTTGCCAGGCGTGAACTTGATATTGACGTCCTGGAAGATGACTCTTTTGCCATAGGAAAGAGCAATATTTGATGCGGTAATCATTTTTGTGTCCTCATAATACATACACAGCGCCATAAGTCCAATTCACCCTGTGGCGGACTTATGGCGCTGTGTATGTAAAAAGCCACAGGGAAAGTCCCTGCGGCATAAAATTTTCAGGTTTAGAAATAAACGGGCTTACAGCTGTTCATCTTCCTGCAGAGACAGGTTCTCCTTTTCCCCGGCAGAATCATTCCGCTTCTCCAGCTTACGCTGCCTTTTTTCCTCTTTCTTCTTTTTCTTTGCCAATTCCTTCTGACGTTTTTCAAATGAATAGTTTGTTCTTGCCAAGATTCTGTCCTTAATGTTACCAGGGCTGCCCCTGTCGTTCCTCGCGGGAACGTGCTTTTTTGACAACCAGAAGCTGTTCGTTGACTGTTTTGCCGTGCAGCATCTCTAAAGCCTGTGCTGCTTCCTTTTTGCAGTGCATCTCAACATAGCCGAAACACTTGGATTGCCTTGTGAAATGATCGGTGATGATATTGACATGTTTCACAAGGCCATGGCTGGAAAAGAGTTCTTCCAATTCCAGCTCGGTCATGTTGTATGTAAGGTTTCCGACGTAGAGTTTCATCATGTACTCCTTTTAAGTAGTCCGCATAAAACTTCTACGGTGGCAAACGATGCAAGAAAAAAACAGGCGGGAAAACGCGACAGAGTCTGCTTTGATTTAAAAAAAATTATAGTTATTAAATCTTACTCTGCAGGCCGTTTTTTGGCAAGCAAATAAAAGCAGGCAGACCATGCAGGACCATTGTTGAAGCTTCAGGGGGCGGATGACACTGTCTTAACGGTATGACCGGTTGCCCTTGCTTAATCCACTGCCTCGCTTATTAACCCATCCGGCAAAAAAATCTGCCGCCAAAGCAGCAGGGATTTTCGCTTAATACCTTTTCTTGCGGAAGGTGCTTTTTTTACGGCGGTCTTCCGCCTGGTTGACTTTTATTTCACGGCCTTTGAGCATGCTCTTGTTGAGGGCCTTGATCGCCGTATCCGCTTCTGAATTATTGGGCATGTCAATAAAGCCGAAACCCTTTGACTGGCCCGTGTATTTATCCATAATGAGATTTAAGCTGGAAATTTCGCCATATTCCGAAAACAACTGCTTCAGTTCTTCTTCCGTCATACTATAGGGCAATTGCCCCACATAAATATTCATTTGTTCTCTCCTGGGTTATGTGCTGTTCTTATTCTCCCCGGGTCCTGTAATGGAACCAGGTTTATGTAAGCCACCAGTCAACCAACAAAAAGTCAGCCGATGACAATACCTGTATAAGGCATCAAATTTTTACGGATTCAGGAACAGGTTGCCTGAGCCGCTAACCATCAGAGCTGCCCGGTTCCGCCTCTTCTGCCTGCTGCCCGCCTTGCGATGCCTGCCAGGCTGCTGTTCCTGCTTTCCGGCAGCAGCAGGTGCCGCACCTCTGCCTGCCTGGCGAACATTGCCCGGGCCTGCGGGACGAAAACTTTTTTTGGCCCGGTGCCATGATTTTCTGCCGGCCTGCTCAGCAGGGGACGTACGGTCCGGGATCTCTTCTGTCAGGTCAGGCCCATTTATCCTGTTCATTTTGCGGCCCAGGGACCTTTCGATCATATTGATGATCTTCCTGTCCTCGCGGCCGGCAAAGGTAAAGGCCTCGCCTGTGCGGGATGCACGGCCGGTACGGCCGACCCTGTGAGTATAGGCATCCACTGTGGCAGGCACGTCGTAATTGATCACATGCGAGATACCGGACACGTCAATACCGCGCGCTGCAATATCCGTGGCCACCAGGACTTTGAACTCGCCGCGCTTGAAACCGTTCAAGGCCTTCCGCCTATTCTGCTGTGAAAGGTTGCCCTGCAATGATGTAGCGGCGTAACCGGCCTTCTGCAGCTGACGGGCCAGGCTCTCGGCCCGGTGCTTGGTCCTGGTAAATATAAGGGTTGATGTCATATCGGTCCTGGCCATGATGTCTTTCAGCAGGGATGTCTTGCGGTCCTGCTCCACAGCATAAAGCACCTGCGCTACTGTGGCGGTGGGCCGGCTATGAGCGATCTGCACCCTGACCGGGTTTTCGAGAACATCTTCGGCCAGGTGGCGGATTTCGTCGGGCATGGTGGCGGAAAACAACAGCGTCTGGAGGCCGCCGGGCAAATGCTTTAATATACGCCGGATGTCAGGCAGGAAGCCCATATCGAACATATGATCCGCTTCATCAAGGACCAGGTGCTCAACCTTGGCCAGGTTGAAAGTCCTGTCCTGCAAATGATCAAGCAGGCGGCCGGGACAGGCGACAACGATCTCAACGCCGGCGCGGATCCTTTTGATCTGGGGCAGCTTGCCGACCCCGCCGTAAATCGCAACGCTGCGAAGTCCTGTCTGACGGGCCAGACTTGTGATGTCGCTGTGGATCTGCTCTGCCAGTTCACGGGTCGGAGCGACGATAAGGGTCCGCACCCTGCCGCGCGGGCCATTGAGCAAACGCTGCAGAATGGGAAGAACAAAGGCTGCGGTCTTACCCGTTCCGGTCTGGGCCAGGCCCAGTATGTCGCGGCCGGCCAGGATTGCGGGAATAGCCTTTTCCTGGATCGGAGTAGGGGTTTCATAATTGCAGGCTTTTATACCTGCAGCAATTTTCGCATGAAAATCAAACTGTGTAAAACTCATGTATTATCTCTCAGAATGTATTTGTGCAGCAGAGCCGCGTCAGCTTTCGTGCCAACCTTGGGAAGGCACAATCCGCCAAACGGCAAAATAAATATTTCTGCCACTGGTTATGTTTTTCTTTTCCTGGATAAATAGAGAAAGCCCTGCCGCGGACACGACGGTCGGCTCAGGGGGGATCTCTGCTGTCCAATTGTAAGTGATCAGCAGAAACTTAAATAGCGGCTTCGAATCTAACGGGATGAAAAAGTCTCGGAAGGTGAAGAACGACGTATGAAGAATTCGCCAGGCACTTAGTGCACATACCTTTTGTCAGGTGCGGGCCCACTATACCCGAGATTCAGCTTTTTGCAACAAAATAAAAAACCGGGACAGACTTATATACAAGATGAGAGGGTTTCCAGGATTATAGCTTTCCTTATTGATAATGATTATTATTTAAAGTGAAAGATGAATGTACGATTATCTTCGTTTCATTGATAATATATTTGTCCTAACGCGATTTGCGAGGTGATTATAATGACAGGCAGAACACATAATAGAGAAAATGATTTCCACTGGAATCCAGTAAATTTCAGCTTGTCATTCCTGGTGGGGGTGGCAGCGATTGCGGCATTATGGCTTTTTGCCGGACTCATGCTCATGCTTTTCCTGCTGTGAGTTGGCCGGGAGTCAGGCCTGCTTTAATGTTCCACGTAATATACTAGAATGAAAATCCCGTCCGCGGTTTGTTTTCTGCAGACGGGATTTTCTCACACATATTATGCCTTCCGCTTATGACTGTTGTTTCCAGGCCACCTCAATTCTGTTTCTGCCAAGCTGCTTGGCCCTGTAGAGAGCCGTATCCGCGTCCTTGATAAGATCCTGGGAAGTAACGTTCTTATCATCTGCCTGCAACGATGCAATACCCAGGCTTATGGTTATCGGGGTCAGTTTTTCAACAGCCTTCCGAATTCGCTCGGCCACCTGAAAAGCGCCTTTCCAATCCGTTTCCGGAAGCATCATTAAAAACTCCTCTCCGCCATACCTGACAATATGGCCTGATTTCCGCACCAGTTTCTTCATGATGTCGGCAACCTGGACAAGAAGCTGGTCTCCCAGCTGGTGGCCGTGGGTGTCATTGAACTTCTTGAAATGGTCAAGGTCCATCATTAACAGGGACAGACTGCGATTGTGCCGCTCGGAAAGAACAATATACTTATCGAGGTTGGCAAGCATGACCCGCCTGTTCTGCAGCCCGGTCAAAGGATCAACCAGGGTAAGTTCTACAGCCTCCCTGTAGTTGGTTGCATTCTCAATGGCGATGCCGACCTGGGTCCCTATGATCTCAAACATTTTTTTCAGATGATCGCTCATCTCCTGGTTCACCGGCAGATAGAGATATAACACACCGACTAAACTCTTTGTACCCTTCAGCGGCACGATTATATGTCCATGAGCTTCAGCATCGGAAGGCAAAATTGTATGCCGCTCGTCTGCAAAACAGTCACGGGAAATGAGGATTTCTCCACTTTTTGCCACCTGCCCGCAGAGGCACTCTCCAACCTTCATTCTTTTATGGGCCTGCAGGAATTCGTCTGAATGGCCGAGATGGGCTGCAAGATGCATAGTTTCTCCTTCAACAATGAAAACCCCGCCTTTATCAAGAAATGGGAAACTCGGCATTTTAGTAACAGTTTCAAGGACAACATGCAGAAGTTCATCCAGGTCAATCGTCCTGTTTATGTTGGCAGAAATAATATAAAGTATAGAAGTTTCTTCATTGGCCGTGATCAGGTCCTGCTGCACCTTAGCCAGTTCTTCGGCCATTTTATTGAAGGAATCGGCCAGCAGGCCGATCTCATCCTTGGCCTCGATCCCAACCCTGAAGGCCAGATCCCCATTGGCAATTTTCTGAGTACCCAGTGCCAGTTTCTGAATCGGGATCCTCAAACTGCGGGCCAGGAAGAACCCGACAATCAGGGACGTCAGTGTTGCCGAAAGGAGTATAAACCCCAGCATCCTTTTGGCAAAATCAGTGATTCTGAACACTTCTAGCTTTTTTTCCGCAAGATTATCATTTACTTCAGCCACTGCATTTCGCCAGAGCTGGACGATATGGTTCACCTTGGATACAGCCATCGTTTCCATCTCGCGCCCTGACGAGCCGCCTCTATACCCCTCTCTGACTTCAGATTCATAGGCATTAATAACTACCTGCAGTATTCTGCATTCATCAATGATCTCTTCAATGCGTGCCAATTCATCAGGGCCGGCCCCCAGGCCCTCGATTGCTTTCATCTCTTTCACCGCCTTGTTTATAAGCAGATCCACCGGGGCAATAACATCAACACTTCCATGGCTGAATTCATTGAGACCCTCTTTTGCCTCATAAATTATCTCAGCCACGTCATACCAGTAGCCCAATTTTGATTCATTAAGGTTTATGATCGCGGTGATCCTGTCCGTACTTCTGGACACAAAGATATAGGAGAAAAGGCTTTCCAGAAAAATTACGGAAATTATGAAAACAAGGCCAAGGTTGAGGGCGGTGCGAAACGATACAGCCATTGAAGAAACCTCTTTATTTACATAACCGAAGGGCGAGGAAAAATCTCATGGTCTGGCCTATTAATTCCTTTCCAGAAAAATATCCAGGTCCAGCTTCAGATTGTCAATCATCCGATAAAGCGGGATGTAATCTTCTTCACCGGCCGGGATAAACCCAACAGCTCCCAAGTCTTTAAGGGCCGACCTGCCTTCTTTACTCTTGTCAAGGCTGAGCAGCAGATCCCTTAATTTTTCTTTTACGGCCTTGTCCAGGTCGCTGCGAACCCCGAAACCGTTAGAAGGCACTTCTGGAGATTCTGCCAGCACAATCATCTGCTCCTTGAACTCAGGATATTCCTCAGCCAGAGAGAGATAGACGCGGTCCTTGCATGCCCCGACTTGGGCCTCTCCTATATAAACTGCCCATGCCGAACCATCCTGAGAACCGGAAAAATAAACATGCGAAAAGAAATTCTCAATATCATCAATGCCATGCTCCTTCATAAATAACACGGGATACAGATACCCGGCGGTGGTGGCCTTATCGACCAGCACTAAACTTTTCCCCTTCATATCAGCCACTGTTCTGATCCCCGAATCTCTTCTGGCAAAGATATAGCCCCGGTAGGTAGAGCTTGAGTCAGCCCAGACCGGTCGGGCCAGAATTTCGACCGGAAACACATCGCGCATGAGGACATAAGAGAAACTGCCCAAAAAAGCGGCATCAATTACTCCTTCATTAAACGCCTCAAAAATGTCGGCATAATGGGGAAGTGTATAAATGTATACTTCAATATCAAGAAATTTTGCAATATACCGGCCGAGGGCTTTATATGCCTTTCTCTGCTGAAACATATTCGTTTCAGGCTGGATGCCGATTACTAACTTTTGCGGCTTCTGGAAGTGCTGTGTACTCTTTTCCTGGGCTGCCGCAGGATCCCACAGGACGGCAATACTTATTAACAGCATGCAAACAAGTAAAATAAAGGCCGGATAAAACCCTGACTTCCTATTCATGCTCTGCCCACTGGCTATCGGAGAATTAAGGTTAAGGCCTCGCCGACATCGCCAGCACCATGGAGAGGCTGGTTTGATTCCTGGTCCGGTTCCCTGCCGGCAATTTCATAACGGCTTACCCCGAATTCAAAACTTTTTGCGGTGCTGAATTGAATGTCATCCGCAAACCCGGTATCAAGGACCCGGGCCAGCTCTATTGTCCACCAGCCATCCTTCCAGACCCCTTTGGCTCTGACATCAGCGCGGCTTGCGGTCGGTTGGCGGCTTTCAAAGCGGGGCATAGTCTTGCCTTCGAACACTGTGGGAACCAGAGACTTATAAGCGCTTCTGCCATTATCTTCCAGGCGTGATAAGTACATGGTCCTGCCGGTTCTGCTTATCAGCCTGGTCGCATTTTTGCTTTCTATGCTGTTAAAAACATGGGATTTATCGTCAGCATGGCCGCTGGGGTCTGTTCTGTTCGCCTTCCAGTACCAGATATCCGCAGTGTAATTATTATCAGCGTAAATGCTTAAATCCACAGGTGTCGCCTCCATATCCCACTTAAAGATGAAGGTGTCTTCCCTGTCCTTGCCCAGATCGTAAAGATTTCTCTCCGCATCCCATTGCCAGCTCTTATGGCTCCTCGACTCATCCGGGTCAGGAAAGCGAACCAGGAAAAAAATCTCTTTATCCGTGTAAACCGCTTTTAAATGAATATCGATGCCGGCCAGTGTGTCGCGGGTAACCAGCGGTTTCACATCCTGCCATGCCTGATCATTGTCTATGCCGTCAATGACCGGTGCTGCACTCACTTTCCCGGCAACAATGGTCTGATCAGCCAGACAGTCTTTTCCGGACAGGATGCAACATGCGGCAATCAGCACAGGAATTATATTTTTTATCATTCCATTCCCTTGTCGTAAAAGATTATTAAGGATATTCTGTAATTTTGCTAAATTTGATATTATGCAGATACGCATTCAGGATATAGTAAACTCCGGCTCCGAAAAGGCGGAATTGTCTGATATTATGACACATCTTTACTGGGATTGGAAGAGGGATAATTTGTTTCTTGTCTTCCTCTGATAGCATGATGCTGCCTGTCTGCCGGAGCAGATGCTCCCTACGCCTGCAGACTCTTTGTTCTTTCCCTGAAATATTGTATTGAGAGAAGAACGGCACTTACTTCTAGAATAATAAGGAGGCCCCATGATTCAGTTTAGCATTGACGAGGAGCGCTGCATCCAGTGCGGCGAATGCGCAGAAGACTGTCCCGCCGGAGTCATCAGCATGGATGACTATCCGCAAATAACTGATGAGGATGGCTGCTACCGGTGTCAGCACTGCCTTGCAGTCTGCCCGACAGGCGCGGTCTCGATCCTGGGCCGGGACCCCGATGCCAGCACCGAACTGGCAGGGAATATGCCGGATGCCGCAGGGCTGGCAACGCTTATCAAGGGCCGCAGATCGGTGCGCCGTTACAGCTCCAGGGACCTGGACCCGGTGTTAATTGACGAGCTTCTCGATATTGCCTGCCATGCCCCGACCGGGGTCAACGCCCAGGGTGTTCTGTTCACCGTGGTAAGGGAAGGCAGGGTCATGGAAGGGCTGCGGCAGGAAGTTATGGCTGAACT
>Ga0111148_1046_pt1 | contig 15003 bp, 12 predicted proteins | sample DeeMarSeWOR28_12_FD_80359 | JGI IMG/M metagenome (GOLD analysis project Ga0111148, IMG submission 80359) | Desulfobacterales bacterium SG8_35 | reverse complement strand
TGGACCGCCGATATACAGAGTAAGCGGCAGCGCTTCGTTCTTTTGTTCCGCGGCAAAATAATGGTAGCCCCCGCCCTTGTGGATCTGCCAGTGGATGCCTGTTGAGGTATCATCATAGCGTTGGATGCGGTACATTCCCAGGTTATGGCCCCCTGTTTCAGGATGTTCCGTATAGACAAGCGGCAGGGTGACAAAGGGTCCGCCGTCAGAATGCCAGGAAGTCAGAAGCGGCAATTCCGTGAGCTTCGGCGGTTCTTTATGAACCTCCAGAATGGGGCCGGACCGCACGGTTTTTGTCCCGACCTTGAGGCCGTCAAATATCAGACTCCGCATGGACCAGAGCTTTTCAAAGCTTGGCGGCATGAGAGTTTCCGCAGCCTGCACCAACTCCTTTACAAATTTCTGGGGTCTGGAGCCGAAGGCAAGCTCCATCCGGCGGCTCGTGCCGAACAGGTTTGTTGCCACAGGAAACCGGCTGTCGGCCACATTGGTAAACAGCAATGCCGGCCCACCCCGGGCAATTACCCGGCGGTGTATTTCCGCAATCTCCAGGTTGGGGTCGACCCGGGCATCTATTTCCAGCAGTTCCGATTCCTTTTTCAGGATGCTCAGAAATGCTGACAGATCTTCAATGATCCCCGAACTCATGTATATTGTCTCACGTATGTACTCTTATTCTTTCAGAAAGAGGGTGTGGTATTCCTTCTCAGACAGGTGTTTCTGCATGATTGCCGTTAAAAAATCCACTGTTGTAAAAATATCTTCATCATGCAACCGCGGCAGGAGAACAGCCAATACTTTTTTGTCGGTAAAGCGCTGCAGAAACATGTGCAGTGACTGCTCGTCAGTGGCCCTGTCAAAGCCAAAAACAATGGAATGCGCCTGCACCTTTTGCTCTGCATCATTTTTTTTTCTTGTGTTCATGGTCGTCTCTCGGTGTCGGAGGATTTTACAACAGCTTGCAGATGACCTTTCTGGAGCGGGGACCGTCAAACTCACAGAAGAAAATTTTCTGCCAGGTGCCCAGAACCAGCCGGCCGTTCTCGATAAACACGGTCACCGAACTGCCCATAAGCGCTGCCATTATGTGGGCCGGAGAGTTGCCTTCCATATGCCTGTAAGGATGATCAAGCGGTATAACCTTTCTGAGTACCGCCACAATGTCATCCTGGACTGCAGGGTCTGCACCTTCATTTATGGTCAGCCCTGCAGTGGTATGGGGGTTGTAGACATAGCAGACACCGTCACGTATGCCTGACCGGTCAACTTCCTTCTGCACCTTGCTGGTGATATCCACAAATTCCATCCTGCTGCCTGTTGCAACTGAAAACGTACCTGTTCCCATTCCCGGTTTCACCTCCTCTAGATACAGGGCTTTATACCAAATAAATAATTAGAATTTAGCATATTATCGGAATCTATCCATTTTCAAAGTATGGTGTCAACTGCTTTGTCTTCTGCGCCGCTTTAACCTGTTGTTCTTCTCTCCCAAAACGGACTGGACAAATTTATGACAATTTTGTAATGTTTATCTCATTATTATAGACAGAATTGAAAAATCATATGCTGCATAGCGTTTCAGAGCAGGAAACATGATGCAGCAGATCCATGCTGATTAAACAAATTAAGCTTAAGAATTTTATGAACCAACCGGCAAAAGAGACCATCAATAAGGAACTGGAAGACATCACCTGCCTGTACGAGGTGACCAAGGTGCTTGCCTCCTCCGCCGACCTGCGTGACAGCCTTGAGCGCATTATGGAAATTCTTTCTGTGCGCAAAAACATGCATAACGGCACGGTTACGATTATTAACCCCCATACAGGGCAGCTGGAAATTGAGGTGGCTCTCGGCATGCCGGTTGAAGCCAGGAAAAGGGGGAAGTACAAGATAGGGGAAGGCATTACCGGCAGGGTTGTTGCCACGGGCCAGCCGATCGTTATCCCCCATATCGGAGAGGAATCCCAGTTTTTGAACCGCACCGGCACTCGCGGAGACATCAGCAGGCAGCAGAACTCCTTTCTCTGTGTCCCCATCAAGCATGACAAGCGCACTCTGGGTGCGCTGAGCATAGACCTGGAATACAAGGAGGACCTGAATTACGAAGATGAGCTGCGTTACCTCACGATTGTAAGCGGCCTCATTGCCCAGAGTGCCCTGCGGGTCCAGGCGGAAAAAGAGGATCGGGAGCGGTTGACCCAGGAGAATATTGAACTCAAGAAAGAGCTTTCAGAAAAATACCGGGTGGCGAATATAATCGGCAACAGCAGCCGCATGCAGGAAATGTTTGAAATGCTGCACCGGGTTGCAGACTCCAATGCCACTGTTCTGCTGCGCGGCGAGTCCGGAACCGGCAAAACGCTGGTGGCCCGGGCCCTGCATTACAACAGCAGTAGAGCCAAAAAGCCGTTCATCGTGGTCAACTGTTCGGCCCTGCCGGAAACCCTTCTGGAAAGCGAGCTCTTCGGTCACGAGAAAGGGGCATTTACCGGGGCCCATGCCATGAAAAAGGGACGCTTTGAACTTGCCGAGGGCGGCACCCTGTTTCTCGATGAAATCGGCGAATTAAGCCAGTCGGTGCAGGTCAAGCTGCTGCAGGTCGTGCAGGATCGTGAGTTCCAGCGGTTGGGGGGCATCAGTCCCATCAGGTGCGATGTACGGCTGGTGGCCGCCACCAATCGCGACCTGGAAAAGGCTGTGGCCGACAAGCACTTTCGCGAAGATCTTTATTACCGTCTCAATGTTTTCCCCATCTACCTGCCGCCTCTGCGGGAAAGAAGGACTGACATCCTCTTGCTTACCGAGTATTTCCTCAAGAAATACAATGATGAAAACGGCAAGGAGATCAGGCGCATTTCCACCCCTGCCATTGACATGCTGCTGCAGTATCACTGGCCCGGCAATGTCAGGGAGCTGCAGAACTGCATCGAACGGGCTGTTCTCATCTGCGACGAAGAGTCCATCAAGAGCTTCCACCTGCCGCCCAGTTTGCAGACATCGGAGAGCGTCAACTCAAAACAGGCCCTCTCCCTTGCCGGGGCTGTGCAAAATTTCGAGCGGGAGCTCATCGTCGAGGCCCTGAAAAGAACAGGGGGCAACCAGACCAGGGCAGCCCGGGAACTCGACACCAGCCTCAGGATCATCAACTACAAGATCCATCAGTACGAAATCGACCCCAAAACATTCAAGGTTAAGAAATAGATCGTCTTTATGTTCATTTTCTTTACGTGCATAAAGAAAACGAACCAAAAGAAAGTGCCGCCGATCACTTGGTCCGACTGCGTCGGACTGCCCTGCGCTGCTCTCAAAGAACGGGCGACATCGGAAAGTCGTTTCACTCCGCCGAGTCGCTTTTTCGTTCTTTGCTTCGCTGCTCGGCTGCGTGAAACGGCAAAAAAACTTTGCTTTCCGAGTGCAATCCCGTTCTGTACCGCTGAGCATCGCAGCTGTTGACGGAATAAGACACTGGACCTGTCTGAGCCGCCGCTGGCGGTGAGTTCTGAAGCTTACCGAAAAAACATCGGGAAACTTCTTACCTAAGGAACATGACAGATCAAATTCGCTCGCTCATCGTGATCAGCGTCCCATCAACAGCGAGAAGCACAGGGTAGCCCGGAGGGCCGGTACAGTCGGGAGCCCTTTTCTTGCTCCTTCTTTTAGGCAAGCTGTCAATCGTCGGTAGTATTGTCTGCCGACAAAAGAAAGAGACATATAAAAAAACGATAGTTTGGAAACTCTATTTTATACATAAAAAAGCCCGGGGTGCTTTCCCCGGGCTTTTTATTCTAAAGAGTCAATAAAATTAGAATATCTTCAGGTAATTCTCAAGCTCCCAATCGGTGACATGTATCCTGAAGCTGTCCCACTCTTTTTCTTTGCTTTCCACATATTTTTCATAAATATGGGGCCCCAGGGTCTCCTTGGCAATGGGATTTTTCTTCAGCTCCTCCAAGGCCTCCAGCAGAGATGCCGGCATGCTCTTGATCTTTGCCTTCCGCATCTGGCCGGGTGTCATCTGGTAGATATTGACATCGGTTGACGGCGGCGGGGTCAGCTTGTTCTTGATGCCGTCCAGGCCTGAGTTCAGCATCATGGCAAAAGCCAGGTAGGGGTTACAGGTAGGATCCGGGCAGCGCACCTCGACCCTGGTGCTCATGCCGCGGGCCGCAGGAATACGCATCAGGGCTGAACGGTTGGAGGCAGACCAGGCCACATAGACAGGCGCCTCATAGCCGGGCACCAGGCGCTTATAGGAATTGACCAGGGGATTGGTGACCGCGGCAAAACCCCGGGCATTTTTGGTGACACCGGCAATGTACTGGTAGGCCACCTTGCTGAGCTCCAGCTTATCCTTTTTGTCATAGAAGGCGTTTGTGCCGTCCAGGTTAAAAAGGGACTGGTTGGTGTGCATACCGGAGCCGTTGATACCGAAAACAGGCTTGGGCATGAAGGTGGCATGCAGGCCGTATTTCTTGGCAATTGTTTTGACAACCCACTTGAAGGTCACGGTATTGTCAGCGGCGGTCAAGGCATCTGCATACTTGAAGTTGATCTCATGCTGCCCTTCGGCAACCTCATGGTGGGAGGCCTCGATCTCAAAGCCCATTCTCTCTAGTACCAGAATGATCTCACGCCGGCAGTCAATACCTTCATCATCCGTATCCACGGTAAAATAGCCTGCTGTATCATGGGTGATGGTAGTGGCGTCGCCGTTTGCATCACGCTTGAACAGGAAGAACTCTGCTTCAGTGCCTACATTCATGGTAAAGCCCATTTTCTTGGCTTCGGCCAGCACCCGCTTCAGGTTGACACGCGGGCACCCGTAAAATGGGGTTTTGCCGTCAGACATATAGACATCACAGATGATCCTGGCAGCTGCAACCCCTTCCTTGATTCTCCAGGGCAATACCGTGAAGGTATTGTAATCCGGCTTCAGGTACATGTCAGATTCATTGATACGCACAAAGCCGTCAATGGATGAACCGTCAAACATCATGTCTCCGTCCAGGGCTTTTTCGATCTGGCTTTTCGGTACAGCCACGTTTTTCATAATGCCGTTGATGTCAATAAACTGCAGCCTGAAAAACTGGACATTCTGGTCCTTGATGATTTTCATGATTTGCGCTCTAGTCATTTTTTGTCTCCTTAATTGAATGGTTAAATGATTTAGTTTCTGGAACAGAAAACTCCTGTTATTTATATTTATTCCTGTTGCCTCCCTCTTTTCCGCTTATTGCTTTGAGACAGCATATAGCAATCCCTCCTGTAATTCTTTTATAAATGACGGATCTTCGATCTTTTTCCCGTCATTGTCCAGAACATAAAAAACATCGACGACCTGGTCTGCCTTCGAGCCGATCCTGGCCCGGTATATACTGATGCCGAAATCAGACAGGGCTTTCGTGATATCATAAAGTATGCCGATCCTGTCTTCGGAAAACACCTCTATAATCGAATAGATCTCTGATGCCTCATTATCAATGGCCACCTTTGCAGCAAGGCGCTGTTGCACTCCCTGTGGCCTGTTTCGCAGTGGCGCCAGTTTCCGGCTCAAGCGGTGCTCAAGTCCCAGGCGCTGCTTTATGGCCAGGTGCAGTTCACTTTCCATGGCCTCCCAATCCTGCCAATCATAGGTTTCAGATATTGCCGAGGAAACCTCAATAGTATCGACTGCGGTGCCGTCACCCCAGGTGAAAATCTTTGCTGCCAGAACGTTCAGGTTGTGCAGGGCAAGTACGCCAAATATTCTGGCCAGCAAACCCGAGCGGTCCCTGGTTATGACTAAAAGGGACCAGGAATCCCGGCTCTGTTCATGAAGGAACAGGACATCCTCCTTGTCCAGTTTTTTTGCATAATTGATATGCTGCACTATAACCTCGGGTGGAAAACTGAGTAAATAGTCATCTGAAAAAAGATCGAAATTCGTTTTGGCGCCTTGGGGTAAAAGTTCGGATACTTTTTCCCGGATCCATTGGGCCCCGAGTTCCGCGCTGCGTTCCTGTTCCTGTGCAGACAGGTCCTTCCTGTCCAGCAGCAGGGCAAGTTTAAGGTAGAGCTCAAGAAGCAGGGCTGCCTTCCAATCATTCCAGACAGTGGGGCCGGTAGCCCTGGCATCTGCAATGGTCAATAGGTAGAGCATGGCAAGTTTTTCAGGGGTATTTACCTGACGGGCACAGCGCATAATGAGATCTTCGTCCTCAAGGTCGCGCCGCTGAGCAGTATGTGACAGGAACAGGTGATTGCGGACCAGGAAGTCCAGGATGCCAAGTTCATTGGTTGTAAGGCCCATTCGTTCACCGACCTGTCGGGCCAGGTCAGCCCCCCTGTCAGCATGACCGTGCCCAAACCCCTTACCGACATCATGCAGCAACCCTGCCAGGAACAGGATATGCGGTGAACTTACTACTGCATAAGTATTGGATTCGTCTTCTTTCAGTTTTTCCAGCTCGTTAATGGTCTGGACAAGATGACGGTCAACAGTAAATACATGGTACACATCATGCTGGGCCAGGGACTCAACCTTGGCAAGTTCCGGAATATAGGTGGTCAGAAAACCTGTATCCAGCATCTCTTCCAGGACCCTGAAGGGTTCAGGGGCAACAAGTATAGACAGAAAGAGCTTTGCGTTTCTGCGTGAATGGCGCAGCTTGTCATCCACCCGCTGCAGGTTGGCTGTAATGGCCTTTCGTGTTCTGAAATGCAGGGATTTGCCAATCCTGGAGGATTGATAAAAAAGCCGCATGAAGAGTTTCGGCTCACTCCTGATGCGTTCTGTATTTGCCAGGTGGATCTTATTGTGGCGAACCTCTATCCCCGGTTCCAGGGTCTTACCTGCCATAGGGGCATCATCACTCCCCAGGACCTCTTCCACATGCTCAAAAAAGAGATCCGTAGTCACAGATATTGTCTGCATATGTCCATACACTTCACGCATAAAATGCTCCACCGCGAGCATATCCTTTGCATTGGTGAAGCCGAAAGCCTGGGCCATTTCTTCCTGATGTTCAAAGAAAAGCTGGTCGTTCTTGCGGCCGCTCACATAATGCAGCCTGTTACGAATGCGGATGAGGTAATCCTGGGCCTGTTCAAATCTCTTGAACTCCTCCAGGGAGAGCAGGCCTGCCTCCTGCAGCGATGCCAGATCCTGCAAGCCGAAGACAACATGGGCCGTCCACACCATGGACTGGATGTCACGAAACCCGCCGCAGCCCTCCTTTATATGCGGCTCAAGGAGGTATGTATGGCGGCCGTATTGGGTTTCCCGCTTAAGGCGCTGTTCCAGCATATCATCGAGAAATTCCTGGCGTTTTCCTTCGATATAGACTGTCTTGTACTTTTCTGTGAGTTTGGCAAACAGCGGAGCGGAACCCGCTATAAGCCTGGCATCAAGCATTGCCACCCTGAAAAAGAAATCCTCAGACGCATCGGCCATACACTCTTCCAGGGTGCGGACCGCATGCCCTACCTCAAGCCCTGTATCCCAAAGCGGGTAGAGTATTGCCTCAACCAGACTTTTCAGTTCATCTTTGCGGGCTGGGTCATAAAGGAGCATCAGGTCAATATCTGAAAACGGATAAAGCTCCTGCCTCCCATAACCGCCCAAGGCCACCAAAGCAAAGCCTTCGCCTGGGGGAGCGCTCCTTGCAAAGCTGTCGGCCAGGTGGTGATCAATAAAATCTGAGTGCTTGCGCAGCAGGGCATACCCGCTGACACCTTGCTGCCAATAAACATCTAGGGCCTGACGCCGGGCCTGGAGGCCGCTAAAATCCTGGGGCTCGATAGCTGTCTGCATCCTTCCTGAAAGACCGGATATCTCTCCAGTTTCTTTATACATGTGGTTCTGTTCAACTAAAGCCAACTGTGCTCTATATGGCTTCCTTGCCTTTTTCTCCTGTCCTGACCCTGATGACCTCTTCTACGGGCAGAACAAAAATCTTACCGTCCCCGATTTTTCCTGTAAGTGCAGCCTGGCGTATTGTTTCAATCACTTCATCCACCTGGGCTGCCTCCACAATGATTTCCAGTTTTGCCTTGGGGATGAAATCAACAATATATTCTGCTCCCCGGTAGATCTCCTTGTGACCCTTCTGGCGGCCATACCCCTTGACCTCTGAAATAGTCATTCCCTTGATCCCAATACCATTTAAGGCCTCTTTGACATCATCCAGCTTGAACGGCTTAATAATTGCCTCAATCTTTTTCATGATATGCTCCTTTTATTTTTGCACTGCCCCTTTAGTTATATTATCAACTGTAAGCTGTTTCACTGTGTTCGCTTAAATCAAGCCCGCTAACTTCGGAATCCACCGGCAGCCGCAGTCCCAGTGTCACATCCACAACCTTGAGCAGCACCCAGCTGCAAGCAAAGGCGTAGATCCCGACAACGAAGACCCCGAATATCTGGGTGCCCAGAAAAGACGGATTTCCGGCAAGCAGCCCGTCAGCACCTCCCGGATTTACCAGCTTGGAAGCAAAAATCCCAAGACAGATGGTGCCGATGACACCGCCCAGCCCATGAATACCGACAACATCCAGGCTGTCATCATAACCAAAGCGTCCTTTCAGGGTTACGCCGTAATAGCAGCCTGCCCCGGCGAGAAAACCGATTATTATAGCCGCATTGGGCCCGACAAAACCTGCAGCGGGGGTTATGGTGGCAAGGCCGGCAATTGCCCCGGAAGCGGCTCCAAGTGTTGTTGGCTTGCCACGATGCAGCCATTCCACCAGGGTCCACATGGCCATTCCTGCCATCCCCCCGAGGTGCGTAGAGACAAAGGCTGTAGCAGCTATGCCGTTGGCAGCCAGGGCGCTGCCGCCGTTAAAGCCGAACCAGCCAAACCACAGGAGTCCTGTACCAAGCAAGGTCATTGGCAGATTATGCGGCATAAAGCTGTCCTTGCCATACCCTTTGCGCGGGCCAAGAATAATTGCTGCGGCCAGGGCTGCAGCACCGGAGGTGAGGTGCACCACAAGGCCGCCGGCAAAGTCAAGCACGCCTTTAGTGCCCAGCCAGCCGCCTGCGCCCCAGATCCAGTGGCAAACAGGGTTGTAGACCAGTACAGCCCATAAAACACTGAATATGAGAAATGGGCCAAAACGCATTCTTTCTGCAAATGCCCCGGTTATAAGTGCCGGGGTGATTATGGCAAACATGCACTGGTAAACCATGAACACTGTCTGCGGAATCGTCGTCGCATAGTCGCTGCTGGGAGCCGATGATATTCCGTTTAAGGCAAACCAGGAAAGGTCACCGATAAAGCCGCCGACATCGGGACCAAACGACATGCTGTATCCTATGTATACCCACTCCAGGCTGATTACGGAAATTAATATGAAACTCTGCAGGATCGTACCCAGGACATTTTTGCTCCGCACCATGCCTCCGTAAAAAAGGGCCAGTCCCGGAGTCATAAGTAAAACCAGTCCTGCTGCCGCTAAAATAAAAGCCGTATCCCCCGTATCAATCACTTTACACCTCTCCCATTTTGAATTTAGCAGTTTCGGTCAATCAAAAATCCATTGAAAGAAGTATAGCAAAATGAATGCCATGCGGGTTAAAGCCTTACAACCTCCTATTATAGTTATATTTTTTCAATAATATTGCCTACAGAATGCTTACCAAACTATAACATATATGTAATAACATCTTTGTTTTATTACAAAATTGTTTAACATTCTTGTGCTCTGCAATGATTTCTATTGCTGCATAATGCTGCTAAAGGGTATAGCCTGCCTCGCTGTGCTCTGCCAGATCCAGACCACGGACCTCTGCTTCAGCGTCCACGCGCAAACCAACAATTGCATCGATAACCTTTAGAATAATAAAGGTAACGATCATCGAATAAATAATTGTGGCAAAGGCACCGTATGCCTGTACTGCAAAGAGCTTGGGGTTTCCAAGGAAAAGCCCGTCAGCACCGCCCGGATTCCAGGCTGTACTGGCAAAAAGGCCGGTGGCAAGGGCTCCCCAGAGGCCGCCGATGCCGTGCACAGCCACAACATCCAAGGCATCGTCATAACGGAGTTTCCCCTTCAGCAGGACCGCGAGATAGCAGATAACTCCTGCCACCAAACCGATCAGAATCGCTGCAACAGGGCTGACAAACCCTGCTGCCGGAGTTACGGCAACAAGACCGGCAACGGCTCCTGAAGCTGCTCCAAGGGTCGTGGGCTTGCCCTGGATCATCCATTCGGCAACCACCCATGACAGAGCAGCAGCTCCTGCCGCAACCTGGGTGGTAAAGAAGGCCAGGGTTGAAATGTCCCCTGCGGCCAAAGCCGAACCAGCATTAAAGCCGAACCAGCCTACCCAGAGAATAGATGCTCCCAGGATGGTCATGGTAAGGTTGTGGGGATGAAAAGGCTCTTTGCCGTAGCCCTTGCGCCTGCCGATAACAATTGCTGCAACCAGGGCCGCGGCCCCTGAGTTAATGTGGATGACGGTTCCGCCGGCAAAGTCAAGGGCGCCATGTGACCCGATCCAACCCCCGCCCCATACCCAATGGCAGACCGGCAGGTAAACCAGAGTACTCCACAGAAGAGCAAATAAAATATACGCTGAAAACTTCATGCGTTCTGCAAAGGCACCGGTTATCAGAGCCGGGGTGATTATGGCAAACATCATCTGGAACGCGACAAAAAGAAGGTCGGGAATTGTATCGGAATATGGCCCGGGCGACAGTCCTACTCCTTTTAAAAGAGCCCAGTCCAGATTGCCGATAAAGCCGCCGACATCAGGCCCAAAGGCAAGAGAATACCCAAATATGACCCAGGAAATAGAAATAAGGCCCAGACAGATAAAACTCTGCATAATGGTACTCAGGACATTTTTAGACCGGACCAGCCCCCCGTAAAATAAAGCAAGCCCCGGGGTCATGAACATGACCAGGGCAGTAGCCACAAGCATAAATGCCGTATCGCCGCTATTCATTCAAATTACCTCCATATTATTTTTTTAGTTAATCATCTATATAAAGCAAAACAAAATTAAGCTATGAACATTCAATACTATGAGAGTTAGCAAATGATATGCCAAAGCAGCTATTTTTTTTATAACTAACTGTTATTTCTATGATTTTTTAGTTGTCACAAATAACGGCCCTGGCAAAATAATACAAATATGTAAACATATTAATAATCAATATCACAAAATTGTATTATTTTGGCCCCAAACGAGCGCCGCAACAACCGCCTTTACGAGCAGCGCCCTTCACGTTCAGCATACCACAAAACAGCAACATCCCTCCTTATTAATATATTACATTAATGTAAAAATTGTTGCTATGCAATTTGCAATTAATTCCAAATATGTAATAAATTGTATTCATTTGTTTTGCGACAAGCCGCTTGCAATATTTTTATTATTCAATATTAACAAATACTTGAATAATTATTAACAGAAAAAATCTTTAATATGGCACGATTGTTGAAATAAAGAAACAAAAACGAGTTCAAGCTTTTTTTCTTACAATAATGAAACTAATGGAGGCATGAAATGAAAAAAATCGAAGCAATTATCAAACCATTCAAGCTTGAGATCCTCAAGGAGGCATTTGCTGAGATGGGTTTACATGGCATGACTGTATCAGAGGTCAAGGGCTTCGGCAGGCAGAAAGGCCACACGGAAATTTATCGCGGCGCAGAATATGTTGTGGATTTCATCCCTAAGATAAAGGTTGAGATTGTCACCACTGACGACCAGGTCGATACGATCATTGACAAGATCATCGACAGCGTGAAAACAGGAAATATCGGGGACGGAAAGATATTTGTGCAGCCCATTGAGACTGTTTGCAGGATCAGAACCGGCGAACTGGACATGGAAGCAATATAAAATATTTAACAATTTTGTAATAATAAGGAGAGAGCACCATGAAACGGATAGCATTTTTAGCATTATTACTTGCCGTCCCTGCAATTGTTTGGGCCGGTGACGATGTAGCACCAACAGTTTTATCCAACGCTGAAGCTGTAGCCAGCGTACAGACAAACCTTGACTATGTATGGACCCTTGTGGCTGCTGCCCTGGTATTTTTTATGCAGGCCGGTTTTGCCATGGTGGAGGCTGGCTTCACCCGGGCCAAAAGCGCGGTCAACATTATGATGAAAAATCTGATGGACTTTTCCATGGGTTCCATCTTTTTCTGGGCCATAGGATTCGGCATAATGTTTGGCGCCAGCAAAACAGGCTGGTTCGGCACCACCGGTTTCTTTTTAAGTGATTATACCACCGGGGGCGATCCCTGGGTACTCGCTTTCTGGATGTTTCAGTGTGTCTTTGCTGCTACGGCGGCGACCATTGTCTCCGGTGCCATGGCCGAACGCACCAAGTTCCTCGGTTACCTTATATACAGTGCTTTCCTCTGTGCCCTTATCTACCCGGTTTTCGGCAGCTGGGCCTGGGGCAGCCTGTTAAACGGCAGCGGCTGGCTTGAGGGCCTGGGCTTTATTGATTTTGCCGGCTCAACTGTTGTGCATTCCGTGGGCGGCTGGGCGGCTCTGGCAGGTGCCGTTGTACTGGGGCCCCGTATGGGCAAGTACTCCAAGGACGGTAAGGTCAAAGCCATCCCGGGTCACAACATACCCCTGGCAGCTTTAGGTGTCTTCATTCTCTGGCTCGGCTGGTTCGGTTTCAATCCGGGTTCTACCACAGCCGGCTCCACGGATATCGCCATGATATTTGTCAACACTAACCTCGCAGCTGCTGCAGGAGCTGTTGCTGCCATGCTGACCTCATGGGTTATCTTCAAAAAGCCTGAGATAGGTATGAGCTTAAACGGCGCCCTGGCAGGACTGGTTGGTATCACCGCCGGCTGTGCCAATGTCAGCCCGGCAAGCTCGGTAATCATCGGCCTGGTCGCAGGTGTCCTGGTTGTCTTCTCTGTCCTTTTCTTTGACAGGATCAAGGTTGACGATCCTGTTGGCGCGGTCTCCGTGCATGGCGTCTGTGGCGCCTGGGGTACCCTGGCTGCCGGTCTCTTTAACATTGGCGGATTTACTACTAAGATCATCACAACCCAGCTGATCGGTATCGGTGCTGCTTTTGTCTGGGCCTTTGGGGCTGCCTTTATCCTTTTTAAAGTGATTGATATCACGATAGGGCTGAGGGTCAGCGAAGAAGAGGAAATGATAGGTCTGGATATTTCCGAGCACGGCGGCCATGCCTATAATGATTTCCAGACGACTTCCTACATTCCCCTGGGAGCTGCGCCGGTTGCACCTGCTGAAGCTCATGCACATGCCATGGCCTATAAGCATAAACTGTCTGAAAAACCCGTCTAGAACTAATTTCAGGAGAATGGCGTATAAAACGCACGGAGATAAGAGAAATTAATAAATACCAAAAGGAGAAATACGATGAACCTTAGCAAGACCAAAAAACTGATTACCGGAATTACAGCCACCGCACTTCTCTTTGCAGCCGGCATGCCGGCTGCAAAGGCGGAAGACGAGGTGCCCTCTGCAGATGCCTCTGTTTCCTTTTTAAGCAAGTATGTCTGGCGCGGCTTTGAACTCAGTGACGACTCCCTGGTCATCCAGCCTTCACTGACCACATCCTACAGGGGCTTTTCCGCCAACCTCTGGGCCAATCTTGATACCGACAACTATGACATGCATACAAACAAGTGGAATGAAACCGACTTCACGCTTTCTTATGACGGCGCCTATGAAAAACTGGGCTACGGCGTGGGCTGGATTTATTATGCCCTGGACAGCACGGATGACACCCAGGAGTTCTACGGCACCCTGAGCTATGATATTCTGCTTTCCCCATCGATAGGCTTCTATTATGACACCGACAGCTTTGCCGGCGCCTATTACATAAACCTGAGCCTGGGCCACACCTTCATGATTGCTGAAAAGTACGGCCTCGACCTGGGAGCCTCGTTCAGTTACCTGGACGACAATGAAGACTATGATGCCTTCCACAATGGTCTTCTGTCAGCTTCCATGTCATTTCCGGTCGGCAAGTACATGGCCATCACGCCTGAGATTTATTGGTCTTTCGCTCTCAGCAGTGATGCAGAAGATTATATTTCCGATGCCAGCGTCAACGGCGATGATGACAGCTTTGTCTACGGCGGCGTTACGGCAAGCTTTTCTTTTTAGGCTGAACAGACAAAGGGGTTCTACTCCTCTCCCCCCCTTGCAAGGAGGCCGGTCTCTCCCCCGACCGGCCTCCGCTTGTTCAGGCCGCTTGCTACTAGCGCTCCTCACAAAAAACAGAGCATAATTGGCTAAGCTACTCATACATACAAGAATTCGGTTATGGCCAGAAAGGTTATTGTTATCCAGCATAATCCATGGGAGGGGCCGGGACAGTTTCTTCTCAGTGCTGCGAAACAGCACAGAATAAAAATGGATATAGTCCGTGTCTGGGAAGAAAAAATCCCGCCGATTAAAGGCTATACAGCCATGGTCGTTCTCGGCGGCGGCCCGAATGTTGACCAGGAGCATATCTACCCTTTTCTGGCGCAAGAAAAACAAGCGATCAAAAAAGCCATTGCCGAGGATATCCCGTATCTCGGCTTCTGCCTTGGGCACCAACTTTTAGCAGATGCCCTGGGTGCTAAAGTCGGACCCAATTTCCAGTCAAGCATCGGGTTTATTAACGGTTTTCTTACCCATGAAGGGAAAAGACACCCGGTTTTCAAAGGGCTGCCGCAAAATCTGCCGCTCTTCAAATGGCATGGGCAGGCTGTTCAGGAACCCCTGCCAAGCAGTGTCAATATTCTTGCAACATCAACAGAATGCCTGGTGGAGGCAATCTCCTTACAGGACCGCCCCCATATAGTCGGTCTGCAGTTTGACAACCATGCAGCATCCACAACAGATGTCAAAAACTGGTTGACCATGGACGCAAAATGGCTTGCCACATTAAAGGACAGGGTTGTCAATGCGGCTGTGCTCCTGGAAGATGCCCGTAAAAACCGGACAGCCATTCAGGTGCAGTTCACGAAACTGTTTGACAATTTCTTCTCTCTTGTTCATTAATGATCTGTT
>Ga0111148_1045_pt1 | contig 15006 bp, 12 predicted proteins | sample DeeMarSeWOR28_12_FD_80359 | JGI IMG/M metagenome (GOLD analysis project Ga0111148, IMG submission 80359) | Desulfobacterales bacterium SG8_35 | reverse complement strand
AAAGTACCCCTCATTGCTGCAGGCGGGATCACCGACGGCTATGACATGGCAGAAATGATGGACACGTACGGAGCTGACGGTGTACAGGTCGCCTCCCGTTTTGTCCTCACAAAGGAATGCTCTGTCTCCGATGCTTTCAAGCAGGCCTATCTCAATGCGAAGAAGGAAGATGTTACTCTTATCCGTTCCCCCGTCGGCCTTCCCGGCAGGGCCATCAGAACACCGTTTGTTGCTCAGATGGAGGCGGGGGAAGAAGTGAAAACCAAGGAGTGCAAGTATAAGTGCTTGAAAAAGTGCGACCACTTTTATTGCATCTCAGAAAGGTTGATGATGGCGAAGGATGGCAATATTGAGGAAGGTCTTGTCTTTTCCGGGGAAAATGTCTACAAAATGAAAGAAATACTCACGGTTAAAGAGGTTTTTGATATGTTTATTTCCCAGGCCGAGTCTGTCTACAAGGAACCAGCTGCCTCCTGAACCTGAAGTTATCCTGCAAAAGAATAGCCATGCCGACTGATCCGGGAACTTCAAGCACACCCGTTGACCAACCTCCCTCACCACGCATTATCACCAGGTCGAATCACCCCATATCCAGAAAGAATATTGACCGGGAAGCGCTGAAGGTCCTCTACCGCCTGCGTGATGCCGGACATGTCGCATACCTGGTCGGCGGCGGTGTCCGAGACCTTTATCTCAATAAAACCCCGAAGGATTTTGACATCAGCACTGACGCCAAACCGGGACAGCTCCGTAAAATTTTTAAGAACAGCCGCCTGATCGGCAGGCGCTTCAGGCTTGTGCAGGTTTTTTTTCACGGCGGCAAGATCATCGAGGTTTCCACCTTCCGCTGCCGCAGTGAGTTCGATCTAAACGGCGTCAACAGTTCCAAAGAAAATATTCTGGCCGCCAACAACACCTATGGCACACCTTCCGATGATGCCTTCCGGAGGGACCTGACCATCAATGGCCTGTTCTACGACATAAATGATCGCAGCATCATTGACTACACTGGTGGCGTCAATGACCTGGAGCAGGGCATTATCCGTTTAATAGGTGAACCGGGAAGGAGGGTGCAGCGCGACCCGGCCAGGATGATGCGGGTCATCCGCCATGGGGCGCGGAACAATTTCGCCATAGAACCAGGGACCTGGCAGGCTATCATAGAGCACCGGGAGAAGCTGAGGCTTTGCCCCGTCTCCCGCATTCGCGATGAACTGATGAAAGATCTTCGCAGCTCAGCCTCAAGGGCCTGGGCGCAGCTTGCCATGGATTCCGGAATCTTCTACGTGCTTTTTCCCTTTTATAAAGCTGTACATGGAATGCCTGAAAGTGCGCAAAACCGCAAATTGCTACTTGCCATCCAGGCAGTTGTTGACAGGTTGCATGCCGGGGGCATGAAGCTTCCCGACCAACTCCTCTTCTCCCTTCTTCTGCTTCCCTGGATAATCGCAGAGGAAGATCTTTTGCACAAAAATTACAAGGGGCCTGAATTCCATCGTTTCCTGCGCAAAATCAGGAATGTTCTTGATGAAGTGCTGGGGCCCATGAGCATCAAGCGGGCCCACAAGGAAAGCATAGCACTGCACCTGGTCACCCTGCCGCAGTTTATACGTTTTGCCAGGGAGAACAGTTGGCCCAAATGGTTGAAGCGGAAAAGTTATTACCGGGAATGCGACCTTTTTTTCCGCATTTTTACCGAAGCCTCCGGCGGCAGGAAAATACAGGAACATATCATGGCTGAATCTGCCCGGCAGCTAGCCGATAAGGCCCGGCACAAGCCTTCGGGGAAACGGAGATATAAAAAAAGGGGAACTCCCGGGCCGGCATTTGCCGCTAAAAAAAGTGAGTCGATTTTCGGGCTCAAAAAATAGCCCGAAAACCAAATCAGGGATTGGGTCAATGGAACGGATGAAAAAATTTCTATTGGAAAGGGAAAGGGCCGGAACCCTTCGTTCTCTTGCTCCCTTAACACGTCTTGGGCACGGTTGGATACGGCTGTTGGACTCTGAAGACAGGCTGCTGGACTTTTCATCCAATGACTATCTTGCCCTGTCAGAACATCCTGAGGTCATTGCTGCCAGCAGAAAGTACCTGGAAATGTTCGGTGCCGGTGCCGGTGCGGCCCGATTGATGAGCGGAGACCTGGAAATCAACCACCTCCTGGAACAGGAAATCAGCCTGCTGAAATCCAAAGAAGCTGCCCTGACTTTCGGCAGCGGCTACCTGGCCAACACCGGCATTATCCCAGCGCTGGTCGGCAGAGGGGATCTCATCATTACCGACCGTTTGAGCCATGCAAGCATTTACGATGGCTGCCTGCTTTCAGGTGCCAGGACCATACGGTTCAGACACAATGACCTGGTGCACCTCGAGCAGATACTGCAGGAGAAACGCAGCCAGTTCAACAGTTGCCTGGTTATTGTTGAATCCATTTATTCCATGGACGGCGACCGCTGTCCCCTGGTTGAGCTTGTGCAGATAAAAAACCGCCATGACTTCCTGTTAATGGTCGATGAAGCCCATGCCACAGGGCTCTATGGCGAGAACAGTGCGGGCATCATTGAAGAGGACGGAGTCAGCCAGGATGTGGATATTGCCATGGGCACCTTCGGCAAGGCCTTGGGAAGCTATGGCGCTTACGTTGCCGCCTCTCGGGAACTCATCGATTTTTTAGTCAATAAGGCCCGCACCTTCATCTATTCCACAGCCTTGCCGCCAGCTGTTGTCGGCGCCTCTCTGGCATCTCTCTACCTGGTTAAATCAGAGCCGCAACTCCGCATGGACCTGCACGCCAAGGTCGCCTTTTTTAAAAAACACCTGCGCAAAAATGGCTTGAAGAATGATCCAGGCCCCTCCCAGATTATTCCCGTCATGGTCGGGGACAGCGCCAAAGCCCTTGCCATTGCAGACGAACTTCGAAAAAACCAAATCTATGTCAAGGCTGTTCGGCCCCCCACTGTGCCCGAAGGTTCAGCCCGCCTGCGCTTCTCCATTACGCGACATCACCAGGAGGAGGACCTGAAGAGGTGTGCCCGACTGCTGGCTGTCTCTCTAGGAAAAATTGCAACCTAAGTCCTTTTTCTGCTAATCCTTGCCTGTTGTTCCTGTATCAGTTAAAGGCTATTTTCATGAACCATTCATTTCAAGACAATGCGCTTCTCAAAACTGGATCAGGAACACCAACCCTTTTTCTGCCCGGCTGGGGTTTTGACGGCAGGATAATCCGCCTGCTGGAACCGATGCCTCACTGGATATATCCTGAAACACCGCTTGATCCAGAAACCTTCATGCAGGAGCTGCTGCACTTTCTTGCAGCAAAAAATATCAGGAATTTGCGGATTGCCGGCTGGTCCATGGGAGCCATGCTGGGACTGGAATTTGCTGCCAGACACCGGGATCTGCTCGATTCGCTCCTCCTAGTTTCACTTCGGGACCATTGGCCTGAGCATGAAATCAAGGAGATCCGGGCAGAATTATCCCTGAATCCTGAAGCTTTTCTCAAGGGCTTTTACCGAAAATGCTTTCTTGGTGATAAAAAGGCATACAGAAAATTCTGCGCATCCCTTGAGCCGCTCTATCTTGCTGCCGTGAAAACAAATATCGGCCGACTGCAGCGCGGTCTTGATTTCCTAGCCACATTCAAGATTCCCAGCCCAGTGCCCGACCTTCCCATCCGAGTGGTGCACGGCAGACAGGACATCATCGCTCCTGTACATGAAATGCCAAGACTTGCCGGAGCTGAAATCAAGGTTATCGACAACGCAGGACATAGCGTTTTCCTGCATGCAGATTCTTTCCTGCAGCAAGACATCAAAAAACAGGTCATCCAGGAAAAATTTTCCAGGGCGGCTGATTCATACGACAATTATGCCAAAGTTCAAACAGAAGTTGCCCGGAGACTGGCGGCAAACTTTTCCCCGGTTAATGAAAAGGAGAAAATCAACTCCATTCTTGAAATTGGCTGCGGCACCGGTAATTTTACCTCACTGCTAGCGGCCCGCTTTTCCGCGGCAAAGATAGTTGCCCTTGATTTTTCTCCGGAGATGATCGCAAAAGCCCGCCATAAACTGAAAAAAAGAAATATTTCGTTTATCTGCGCAGAGGGGGAACGGTTTTTGGCTGAAGCCCCCGAAAAGTCATTTGACCTGGTAGTCAGCAACGGTTCCCTGCAGTGGTTCACAGATATTGACAAAGCCCTGCATAATATTGCCCGAATCCTCAAAACCGGCGGCGCCATGTCCTGCTCCATATTCGGACCTGAGAGTTTGCAGGAGTTGGGGAGAGGTTTGCAGGCCATTCAGGCCTTGCCGGAGAATATAGCAGCGCGATCCTTTCCCCCGCTGCAAAGGCTGGAGAAATCTCTACACAACAGCTTTCCGGGAGGAAGAGTAGAAGAAGAACTGATTCAAAAAGAATACCGATCAGCATACGACCTCCTGCTGCATATTAAAAAGACCGGCACTTCGGGCTGGCAGCAGAACATGCAGCAGCCGCTTACCCGTTCACGGGTAGCCGAGCTTGATGAGTGGTTTCGGGAGACCTATGGTTCCTGCCGGGTGACGTACCAGATCATTTTTCTCCAGGGGAAAAATTAACTGTACTCTATGCTGAGTCATTTTCATGTTCCGTTAATTTTACCGATTATTTATTGACACTCTGATTAAACATTCATTATAGGTAGTTTGGGTGAGGAATCCGCAATGGCTTTTTTTCATTCCATCACCGCACTATCACCTACCTCAGAACGCAGAGCATAAGGAGGCAGATATGATCAGCAGGAGACACCATCTGATATCATTACTGGTCATGATGGGAATACTTGCTTTCATCAACGGATGCAGCGGTTTGAAAGAATCAAAACCCATTCTGCCGATCCGCGAATATGAAAAGATGATTGTCGGCAACCTCTATGCTGATTACGTAGGCACCGAAAACTGCCTGGCAGCCTGCCATGAGCATGACCGCTTAAAGCTGTTCTTTGACGCCAGCACCATGGGTGCCCAGCTGAAAAAGGAATCCGGCATGCCCCTGGTGGATTGTGAATCCTGCCATGGCCCCGGCAGTTTGGCGGTCAAGGACCTCACCAAAGAACTTGTTGAGGAAAAAGCCAGACAGGGCGTCAAGGTAGCATGTAACTACAAAACCTTGATCGACTTGAAAAACTTACCCGCCACGGCCCAGTCTCTCACCTGCCTCAAATGCCACACAGCCAATGCCACCTTCAACCTGCATAACTGGAACACCGGGATCCATGCCATCAACGAAGTGTCCTGTTTCGATTGCCATGATGTTCACGCCAGTCCTGATCTAAAAGTAACGCCTCTTGCTACCAGCAAACTATGTTTCGGCTGTCATAAGGCTGCCAAGGCCCAGTTTTCCCTGCCGAGTCATCATCCCCTTAATGAGGGAAGGGTCTTCTGTGTTGACTGCCACAACTCCCATGGAGGATTCGCAGGCCGGAATCTGCTTCAGGACACCGTAAAAGAAACCTGTATCCAGTGCCATGCAGAAAAAAGAGGTCCATTCCTGTATGAACATGCTGATGTTGCTGAGAACTGTCTCAATTGCCACAGTCCGCATGGTTCTATCAACAAAAGGCTTCTCACGACACGGGAACCCTTTTTGTGCCTCGAATGCCATGAGGGTCACAGAATCAACACGGAAAGCGGCGGCAGCATCTCCAGCGAGAGGGCCAGGGCATTTTATACCCGATGTACGGACTGCCACTCCGGTATCCATGGTTCTGACGTGCCGTCAACCTCGGGGGAAGGAAGGTTCACCCAATGAAATCCCCAAAAAAGAACTGGCTCTTGATCGTCCTTGTTTGCGGACTTGCATTGGGCTGCTGTATTTCCTTGAGTATGGCGGAAGAAGATCGGCCGCCAGCAAAAGCACGCGGGGCGGGCGGTAATCCGGAACAGGAAGAGCCCGCAGTTTATTTCAAGACGGAAGGAGATTTTTTTCTGGGATACCGCTGGGTATCCACCGAGGATTCATTGAAAGCGGCGGAATATATTTATCCTCATTCGTCCGTCTCCTTTGGTCTCAATTTACTTTCCTGCCCTCTTCCCTACAGATATCATGCCAATGCCGAATTTGTCAGCCCGCATGATTTTTATGCGGATGCCGGTTTTGCCTATAAAGACCTGGTTCTGTTCCGGGACATCCTGGTCGGCGTACATCATAATCTGGATCATTTTTCTTATCAGTTTCCCGGGGAACCTACCGGCCTCATTTATACCGACAGAAATACGGAGGAGGAAAATTATATCGATTTTGCCAGCAACCTGATGTCACTCAGGCTGAAGGCCCCGGACTTCCCCTTCCACACCTTTATAAATCACCGCCATGTTGAACGGGAGGGCAGGGTCCAGCAGAGATTCCTGCTGGGCTATTTTGACGAACTTAATATGGTTTCCGAATCCCGCGATGTCAACTGGAAGTCAAATGCAATGAAGCTTGGAGCCAACAGTCATTTCGGGCCGGTTGAGCTTGAATACGCCTATGATCAAGCCGAGTTTGACCCTGGCCACAACAATATTCTTTATGATAGTTATCCTGCTGCAGACAATTTGGGCAGGCCTGCTGACATTTACCCGCACAATCTCGTTCCTGAAACAGAATCTTCGGCCCATACCATCAGGATGCATTCCTCCTATACCGGCGGCATTGTGGCTTCTGCCTCTGTCAGTAATCTAAACCAGAAGAACAACTACAGCCTTACCGAATCCTCTACCTGGAAGGGGGCTTTTGATCTCGGCTGGATACCCGATCCGGTCGTCGCCTTTTTCTTTAAGTACAGGCATAGAGATGTGGACATGGACACTCCTGATGCCGTAACCCTGAACGGCCAAAATAATGCCATTACTTATACTGTCCGGGAGGGCGTCTCCTATGATGCGGATGTTTTCTCCCTCTCTTCACGGTACAAGCCCCTGCATCGCCTTTCTCTTTTCGCAAGCTATGAATTTTCCCTTCTCGACCGCAAAGACGTTGCTGAATGGGAATTACTCACCTCGCAAACCAAGGTCCACACCATTGATTTAAAGGCTCTTGCCAAACCTCATGACAGGGTCACGGTAAAGGCTATATACGAGTATAAAAATTACGACCAGCCGGCATACAACACCACCCCGGACAATTCCAACAAACTGCGGTTGACGACCAACTATGCACCTTCCCCCGGGATAAATCTTTACCTGGAATACAACCTGTTCGTCTCAGAACGGGATTCCCTGCGTTATCTCAATAACGATCCTTCTGTCCTGCTGAAGACCGGCGAGAGAGATGGAAGGCGCGACCAGGTTGTCGCCAGTTTGACGACGGAAATCTCTCCCAAGGCATCTTTGACTTTCAGCTGGTTTTATGAACGCTGGGATGTGGAACAGGATCTTGCATACGGGAAATGGCTCTCGGCCGGTGCCGGTGACCTGCCATATATTGATACCGGTGTTCCTTATACCGATGAAGCCAACTCCTTTTCATTAGCGCTTTATTGGATGCCGCGGGATGATTTCACCGTTGCCGCCGATCTGACCTATACCATGGCCGAGGGATCCACACTTTATAATGATATGGTTGGCGGGGCCGACTTTTCACTCGCCGAGTTTTCAGGCCTGGAGGCATCAGAAACCTCCATTTCCCTTGACCTGGCCAAAAAACTTCCCAGGGACTGGGAAATCGGACTCAGGTCTTACCTGAATATCTATAATGACAAAACATCCGACCTCTTGGACGGCAGGGTATTCACTACCACATTTGCCATAAAAAGGTATTTTTAATTGAATACGTTACACCGCCCATTGCTGAAAATTCTGCTCACCGTCCTTTTCATCCTCGCCGCAGCTTCGGATTTGCACGCGGGAAAAAGGATAGGTGTAATCATGACCGGTGATATCCCTTATTATGGGGTCATACACAAAACCTTTGTCGACGAGCTCAACAGGAGGTTTGCCGGGGCTGAAAAAATCGAAATTATCCTGCAAAGACCTTTCCCCAATCCAATATCCTGGAGTAATGCCGCCCGAAAACTCATAGCGTTTGACGTGGACCTCATCGTGACCTATGGCGCACCGGCCACCGAGGCGGTAATCTACGAAAAAAGCCGCATCCCGCTGGTCTACGCCGGTTTGTACGATCCTGAGGAAGCGGCTGTTACAGCCAGGAACGCAACGGGCTGCGGCTTCAAGGTGCCCCTATCAAGTATACTCCGCTACTTCAAACGTCTCAAAACCGTCAATAGCCTTGGTATCGTCTTCAGCAGCGTGGAGGAAGACTCGGTACGGCAATACGAAACAATGCAGCTTCTCACGGCCCAGCAGAATATCAAGACTGAGAAAATCGATATCCGGTCACGCGCTGACATGGACAAGCTGAAGAGGCTTACCTCGGATGCAATTTTCATTACCGGCAGTTCCCTCGTTCATTTATGGCTCGATGACATTATGCCGATTCTGCTCCAGGAAAAAATTCCTGCTGCTGGTATTTTCCCGGATGTTAAGGACTCCGGAATGCTGATGACTCTGCATCAGCCCTCGCATTTACAAGGAGAAATGGCCGCTGAAATGGCCTGGCGGATTCTGCTTGGGACAAAGCCCTCTGACATTAGCACATACACCTTTCGGGATACGGAGTTGGTGTTCAATAAAATTGAGGCAAGAAACCTTGGCATCAATTTTCCCATCCAGCTTTTGATTGAAGCGACCAAGGTGATTGAATGAATGGTGTATCTCGTTCAGGATGTCGTTTCTTGCGGTGTTTCATCACCTTCCTGCTCCTTTGTTTTCCTGCAGCAGCTGTCAATCCGGTTTTCGCTTTTGAGCAGCCGGAGCAATTGCTTATCGGCATCGAACCCGAGCACAACATTTTCGACCAGATGGAACGGTATCGGTTTTTAGCCGATTATCTTTCGGATCAGCTTGGTGTGAAGGTAAAACTTACCATTATGAGCCGCTATGGTGAAGTGATTAAACGGTTCAGAACCCTCAGGCTGGATGGAGCTTTTCTCACCTCCTATACCGCCACCATGGGTATCAAAGAATTGCATTTGGAACCAGTGGCCAATCCCGTAAACCTGATTGGTGAGTCAACCTCACAGGGTTACATTTTCGTCAGGAAAGACAGCGGGATACGCGGCATGCTCGACATGAAGGGCGGCAGCATAGTATTTGTGGATCCGGCCACTATGGAAGGATACCTCTATCCTTTGGCATTTTTACAGCAGCACGGTGTTAAGGATATAAACGAATTTTTTAATCGTTATTATTTTGCCGGCAGCCATGCTTCGGCAGTCTTTGCAGTTCTTGATGGACGGGCCGACATTGGAGCTGCAAAAAGTACGGTTTATTCCCAATTAATCAAAAATGATCCATCTATTGGACAAGAGCTTGAGATCATCGCTCAATCCCCTAAAGCTCCTGAAGTCACCCTCTGCATCAAAAGTGAAATTCCCCATGATTTACGGGAGAGGCTGGCTAGCGTTCTTCTGAATATGAATAAAACACCTGACGGCAAAAAGATTCTCCAGCAATTCAGAGCACAGGGTTTTGTCAGGGCCAGCAAGGAGGACTTTGCAATCATAGAAAAAATGGCCCAGGAAGTTTTGGGCTCCTTGACGGTCCACGGGAAGTAGCAGATGAAGAATAAGATTGTCATTGCCTTCCTCGTGTTATTTCTGCTGTTTCTTGCAGGTATAGTCACCACCCTGCACATAATCAACAAGACAACCGCAAATCTTACCGCTTTACTTTTATTGCACAAGGTAGAGGTAATCCGGCAGGACCTGGTCATCAACGTTCAGACGGTGCAGTCAAACCTGTATACCATTGGTACATCGTTCGGCAAGGAGTTGGATATTATAGTGGATAATGTTCTCACTCTCCGTGATCGGGCCCAAACTTGTTCTGATTGCCATCATGAAACACAGGTCGAAAATGAAATCCTTCATTTGCAGGAACTGACGGAACAATACAAGGAAGCACTCAGCTATTTCATAACTTCGACTGCTGACGCGCAAAGGATCAAGCGGCTTCAGACTTTTGCCGCCGATATCGGTGACAGTATAATTGCAAAGTCTCAATGGATGGCGATGACGGCAAACGACGCCCTGCGAAACAAAACAACAGCTGCTATGCAGGAAGTGGCTGACTCCAAAAAGATCCTGACCGGCACTCTTGTTTTTGCATTTTTTGTGGGTGTCTTCTTTTCCCTTTATTTCATCAAAAGTATCACCGAACCTGTCGCGGAACTTCTAAGCGCCACCCGTAAAATCAAATCAGGCAAGCTGCAGTATCGGATAGAGGAAAAATTGAGAGATGAGTTTGGTGAGCTGGCTGCATCGTTTAATGAAATGGCAGTTTCTCTTCAGGAACAATATACAAAATTACAGCAGACGGAGCGACTTGCCGTGGTAGGCGAACTCGCAGCAGGCATGGCCCATGAAATAAAAAATCCCATGGCAGGGATAAAGGTGTCAATGGAGGTCCTCAATCAGGACTCTTCTCTTCATGCAGAGGACAAAGAGGTGCTGCTCCGGGTGATCAATGAAATTGACAGAATTACCGCCATGATGCAAGGCATGCTCAACTATGCCCGGCCCCCGAAACCCAAGCTGATTGCCATGGATGTAAATCAGCTCCTGGAAGCAACAATCAAATCCGCCAGCTATTCTCTGCGCTCCCCAAAATACAAGGCAAAGGACCCGGAAAAGCAGATCGAATTCATCACAGATCTCAGGCCTGACCTTCCGCAAATTGTTGCCGACCCCCATCAGCTGCAACAGATTTTCCTGAACCTGATATTGAATGCAGTGGACGCTATATACTCCATTTCAGAACACAGGGGTGTCATAACCATACAGACCAGCCAGTCCTCTGACGGGTCCATACAGATCTCCATTGCTAACACCGGCAAAGGGATAGACAGCAAATCTCTGGAGGACATATTCAAACCATTTTTTACCACCAAGTCGCAGGGAACAGGCCTGGGTCTGGCTATAAGCAAACGTCTGGTCGAGCAGCTTAATGGCACTATCGCTGTTGCGAATAACCCGGGAGACGATGGGGTGACCTTTACCGTCAGCTTTCCAACTGGGACGGCCTGAGCGCAGATGTTGGTGCAAAACCACCAAGCCCCTGGACAAATAATCTAAGTATACACTCTTATCAGAACCGACCTTTTGTATATGGCACATCCTTTGCCATATAACAAAAAAAACTACTTTTCTTCTTTGCTCCTGGCCTCTTCCTGCTCCAGAAGCTCCCCTAAAATATAGGCAGCCTCCCCAACCAGCTTGATACAGATTTTACGGTTGCTGTCAGGGTTGGAGTAATATTCCTTAACCGCTTCCCGGTCTTTCCAATCTACCCGGGCAATGTCCTTACAGTCCATGCCGCCATAGGGTTCAGCCAGTTCTTCAAACTTTTTGAGGAACTTACTGCTTAAGGCCCAGATACGGGGATTTTCTTTTTCATCAAGGTTGCCCCTGCTGTACATACTGGAGATCATCGCAACCCCACCCAATAATATGCCGCATACACTTCCGGAACTGGCAATACCGCCTCCGAATGCACCTACAGCCTTGACAGTCGCTTCGTCCACCATGCCTGTTTTTTCCTGGCACACGGCCAGAACCGCCTGGCTTCAGTGAAAGCGTTTTTTAAAAAGATTTATTGCCTTTTCTCGCATTTCATCAGGAGTCATATCACCCTCAACAGCAAATAAGTTAGTCTTGTCCCGGAAAAATCCGGATAGCTGGAACTTGAAATTGTGTCCTAAGAGGAAAAATTTATCAACCCTTTTCAGGGGCGTGCAGCTGCTGCTCCTCTTTACTGATTCTGGGACCCTACAAGCAGAAGCCCGCATCAGTCCAGCAGCATAACAAAATACCGCTCTTTTTGCGGCCGATTTGTTGCAACTGCTGTCAGCTCCATTGAAACAGGGGCTTAAGGATATTTTGTGCCCTTCAAACAATCAGCTCATTGAAATAGACGATGGAGGGAAAATTCTCAGAATAAAGGACCTCTGCCCGGCTGCTGGGCCTGGCTACAAAAATCAGCACTCCCATTCCGTAGGTTTGGGCTGCCTGCAGGACATTTTCATTATCATCCGCCAAAAGGGTGCGCTGCTTATCAAAACCGAGCAGGGATTCAAGGTTTTCCCAGAACCCCGGATTTTCTTTGGGCAAACCAATATCCTGGGAGCAGACAATACGATTAAAATAGGGGCCTATTTCAGTTTTGCGCATCTTTATATCAAGTGTCTTGCTGTGGGCATTTGTCACAAGATGAACTTCCTTGCCTAAAGTTCTGCAGTACTGCAAAAAATCCACAACATAAGGATGCACCCGGATAAGATGATTGATCTTGAGTTTCAGGGCAGGGATGTCCAGGTCTAGTTTTTCCGACCAGTAATCTAGGTCTGTCCAGGCCAGGGTTCCTTCTATGCTCTTGTAACGGGCCAGGAGTTCCTTTCTGGCTTCCAATGGTGTCAAATCGTTTTTTTCAGCAAAAATTTCAGGGACGTAATGCTCCCAGAAATAGTCGTCAAAATGCTTATCAAGCAGGGTGCCGTCCATATCGAGCAATATAGTATCAATATTGTTCCACAAAGGGTTCCAATGGATGGGCTTATTATTTTCATGCTGGCTTTTCATGAAATATTCCAAAAGAATAAATTTTGAGTTTTGAGTTTTGAATTAAAATAGTAATAATAATGTAATCCTGTTCACATCAAAAAATTGTCAGCATAAAAAAATTGCTGACTATTGACATATAATTCATAATTCAAAATTAGATATTGTCATGCCCAGACTTTTCATCGCCGTTGATCTCCCAGAAATAATCATAAAAAACCTGGAATCAATGGCGTTTGGCATTCCAGGGGCAAAATGGGTTGCCCCTGAGCAGCTGCACCTCACGGTGCGTTTTATCGGGGAAGTCGATGGGGCGCTGTTTGGCGATATCAAAACTACACTGGACGAAGTCAGCTTCGCGCCATTCAGCCTGCAGCTTAAGGGAGTAGGCTATTTCCCGCCCAGGGGAGCTCCGCGCGTCCTCTGGGTCGGCCTGGAAAAAAGCGAACCGTTGCAGCTTCTGAGAAAGAAAATTGATTCCGCGCTCCTGCGGGTCAGAGTCGAGCCGGAAGGCAGGAAATTCTCACCGCACATCACCCTTGCCCGTTTGAAGAACAGCCCGATCCCAAAAATCGCAAATTTTCTTGCCGGCAACGGGCTTTTCAGCCAGGAACCTTTCCAGGTTGAAGATTTTAAACTCTACTCCAGCGTCCTTTCACCCAAAGGGGCATATCACCGGGTGGAGAGGATTTATTCTTTGAGCTGAGCAGGATAAAGAATAAGGGTTCAAGGGGTCTGTCAATCGTCGGCAGTCGTGTATGCCGACAACGGATCGAGGGGTCAAGGGCCTCGGTTTAATACTGGGTGCAGGAGTGGATAGAGTTCTGCGGTAGGGGTAAAAAGGCAAAAGGATCTATGGTTGCCAGACAGCGTCTTTGTCTCCTCCAACTTTAGGCACTTGTAACTTTAGGCACTCGTAACTCTTTATTCCCGAGCCATCAACATCACCACCGCATGGGCTGACATGCCTTCACCTCTGCCTTCAAAACCCATCTCTTCCGTTGTGGTGGCCTTAAGATTTATGCAGGCAGGATCAACACCGCAGGCTGTGGCAAGATTTTTTCTCATGGCCGCAAAATAAGGGGCCAGTCTGGGTTTCTGGGCCACCACGGTTATATCAGCATTTGCTAGCACATACCCCTTATCGGACACCAGTGCAGCAACATTTTCCAGTATCTTCAAACTGCTGATATCCTTAAATTTATGGTCTGTATCCGGATAATGGGCCCCAATATCACCTGCTCCGGCTGCGCCAAGCATGGCGTCGCAAAGGGCATGGGTCAATACATCGGCATCCGAGTGCCCCTGCAGACCTTTATCATACGGGATCTCTTCGCCTCCTAATATGAGGGGCCGGCCTGTCACCAGGCGATGGGCATCATAGCCGTAGCCGCTCCGGTGTCTGCAGCTTTCTGCCAAACTTTTTTTCACTTCTCCGCTTTCCATGAGTATAGCCCTTGCAAGGATGAGATCTTCCGGTCCGGTAATTTTTATATTCTTCTCGGCCCCCTCCACCACTTTCACGGGAAAACCCAAAAGCTCCAGGAGTCCTGCCTCGTCTGTGACGATAAAATCCTCTTTTTTCGCTGCCAGGGCGTAAGCCTTTTGCAGAAGAGATTTTAGTGCGGCCTGGGGGGTTTGCGCCTGCCAGACTCCTGCCCGGCTGATTGTCTTTTCGATCAATCCCCGGCTGGATACTGATTTCAAGGTGTCTTTTACCGGGACTGCTGCCATGGCGGCCCCGCTTTTTTCAGCCTCCTGCAGGCAATTCTCCACTACGGCAACAGGCACAAATGGCCTGACCCCATCATGCACTACTACAAGCTCCACTTCTTCCGGCAAGGCTTCAAGCCCGGCAAGAACGGAATCCTGCCGCTCTTTTCCCCCTGCAACAACCCTGCATACCTTTGTCAGATCATTGCGCTGGACAAGGTCTTCAACCCATGAGCAATTATCAGCCGGTACAACTACAATGATGTGGCCGATTGCATCAAGCTGCTGAAAAACCCGAAGAGTATGAACAAGGATGGGAACTCCCTGCAACTCGAAAAACTGCTTCGGATAATCCAGGCCCATGCGGATGCCGCTGCCGGCGGCCGGGATGATTACTGCTACTTTGGAGGGGTTCATTTGTAAAAGGGTAAAGGTTAATAAAATAGATGGCAGTTGTCAGACGGCAGCTAAAAGTCAAAAAAATATACAAACTGTCAACTGACCGTTAATGGCTGACTGCTAATTTTTATGCCATTTCACGCAGCCGAGCAGCACAGCAAAAACGGATTAGCGACTCGGCGGAGCGTTAGCGACTTTTGAAGCTCCCTGCAGCAAGCTGGGGGAGCTTCTGACGTAAGGGACAGAACTTATCACATTCGCTC
>Ga0111148_1044_pt1 | contig 15023 bp, 15 predicted proteins | sample DeeMarSeWOR28_12_FD_80359 | JGI IMG/M metagenome (GOLD analysis project Ga0111148, IMG submission 80359) | Desulfobacterales bacterium SG8_35 | reverse complement strand
CTTCTTGCCCTGGCCACCCTGTTTTATTGGCTGCAAAGCGGTTCCGGCCTGGAGACCGCTCTGCTCAATGGAGTTGCCGTTCTCGTTGTGGCCTGTCCCTGCGCCCTTGGCCTTGCTACGCCAACTGCTGTTTTGGTTGCCACCGGAGCTGGGGCGGCGCACGGCATCCTGTTCCGGGGCGGCGATGTGCTTGAGGCCACCGGCCGCATCACCCTGGCCGGTTTTGACAAAACAGGGACGTTGACAGCTGGGCAGCCGAAGGTGGTCTCCATTCATCCTGTTGCCGGGAGTGCTGATGAATTATTGGAACTGGCCGCCCGGGCTGAAGCTGGTTCAAACCATCCCCTTGCCAGGGCAATTACCCTTAAAGCCAGGCAACAAGGTTTCAGGGTGCAGGCAGAAACTGCAACCACCATACCCGGCCGTGGTGTAGCACTGGATACCCCTGGAGGCATAATCCGTGCTGGAAGCCGGATTTTCATGCTTGAATCAGGGGTGCAGCAGCCCTCCGGCACCGCAGCCAGGAACACAGAAATCCATGTTGCCTTCAATAATGACTACAAGGGGTCTATCCTGCTTGAAGACCCTATACGTCCAGAAGCTAAATCAGTTTTGCAGGCTATCCGGAAACTGGGCATTAAAACCGTATTGATCACCGGCGACCACCAACAGGCAGGACTGCTTACAGCTGAGAAACTTGGCTTTGAAACATTTTTTGCATCCATGGACCCGGCCGCCAAAGCAGCATGGGTCAAGGAGATGTCAGAAAAGGACGAACAGGTGCTCATGGTCGGCGACGGCATTAATGACTCACCGGCCCTGTCGGCAGCCTCTGTTGGCTGCGCCATGTCAGGCACCACCGATATAGCCCTGGAAACTTCCGACCTGGTCCTGACTAAACAGGACCTGCAAAGGCTGCCCCAGGCTCTTGTCCTGGCCCGCAGGGCCCTTAAGATCATCCGCCAGAACCTCTTTTGGGCTTTTACATACAACCTGGTTGCCCTGCCCCTGGCTGCCATGGGCAAACTGGCCCCGGTTTACGCTGCCGCAGCCATGGCGTTCAGTTCAGTCTGCGTGCTGGGCAATTCACTGCGTTTGGCAGGCAGCAAAGGAAACGATAATGCTTAAGTCTATTCTTGTCCTTATCATTCTGTCTTTATTTCTTGGAACAGCTGCCTGGCTGTTTTTCGTCTGGGCTGTGAAAAAAGGCGCGTTTGATGATGTGGAGCGCGCCAAGTACCGCATGCTGGAAGATGACGATGCAGAGATTGTGAAGCAGCCTGAGAGCAAAACTATGCCTGAAGGAGAGAACATTGAAGAAAAGAATAAATCGAAGGCATCTCCAGCCAGGTGAAAATTAATACTTTGTGGCTCTAAACTTCCATGAACGAACCGCTAATCACCCTGGCATTTCTTACGGGGCTCTTTGGCTCAGGCCACTGCATCGGCATGTGCGGCGGCCTGGTTGCCGCCCTGTCACTCTCTGAAACAGGCAAAAAGGGCGGTCTTTTTTTTCAGCTTCTTTATAATATCGGCCGTATAGCCACCTATACCGGGATCGGCTGGCTGGTCGGCTGGCTGGGTTCCGCCTTTGCCTATGCCAATACCCTTGCGGGTGTTACCCGGGCTCTACTCATCGGCTCTGATCTTTTTGTTATTGTCCTGGGACTGGGCAGTGCAGGATTATTCGGGTTTTTAAAAATAAATGTCATGCAGCTGGAATTTCCCGGCCCGATTCAGAAGATAACAGGAGCTGTTACAAAACTAAAAAAGCTTCCCCCGGCACTTTCAGCCCTGCCCCTGGGGCTTATCATGGGGTTTCTGCCCTGTGGTTTTCTCTATGCCATAATAATTGCGGCAGGGCAAAGTGCGGATTCTACAAACGGGGCTCTCATGATGCTTTTTTTCGGCCTGGGCACCATGCCCGCCCTTTTCCTTTTCGGTTCAACCGCCCACTGGCTTACCGCAAAAATGCGCACCGTAATGCTGCGCTGGGCCGGCATAACGGTAGCCCTGATGGGCGCATACAACCTGTACCGGCATCTTGTCCTGGCCCAGTGCTGTCCACCCTTTCTTCCTTTTTCCTGATTGTAACGAATAATGAAAGCTGCAATATGTAACTACCACCATTAAAAAGGGTGAATTATACGTTGACCGTCAAAGGTTTTTTTTTGCGTTCGTCAAAAATGTATTTATGCCGTTTCACGCAGCCGAGCTCCGCGGCAAAGAACGGATCAGCGACTCGGCGGAGCAAAGCGACTTTCCGATGTCGCCCGTTCTTTACAAGGAGCGCAGGGTAGTCCCGCAAGGCGGGACCAAGTGATCGGCTGCACTTTCTTTTGGTTCGTTTTCTTTATGCAAGTAAAGAAAATGAACGAATAATGACTTTAAGTGAATATGCCATGCTATACATATACTCCTCTTAATTTATCTCTAAACTAACTGCATAGCATAGCTGAGACCCAGCAGCCCAGCTGGTGGTTTAAGTTAGAAATTTCAGTGCTCGGCCCAAGTTTATCTGCCGGCATCCTTGATGATATTGGCCCGCAGCAGGCCGGAAAAGTAGGCAATGGTCTTTTCCAGCCCTTCCCGTAAGTCCACCTTGGGCTCCCAGCCGAGCTTTTCCCTGGCCAGGGTTATATCGGGCTGCCGCTGTTTGGGGTCATCCTCCGGCAGGGGCTGAAATTCAACCTCTGACTTGGAGTTGGTGAGATCCTTCACCTGCTCCGCCAGCTCGATCATGGTAAATTCCACTGGATTGCCGAGGTTGACCGGACCGCTGAAGTCGTCCCCGCTCTGCATGAGCCGCAGGAAACCTTCGATCAGGTCATCCACATAGCAGAAAGACCTGGACTGGGAACCGTCGCCGAAAATTGTCAGGGGTTTGTTCTGCAGGGCCTGCAGTATGAAGTTTGACACCACTCTTCCGTCAAAGGGATGCATGTTGGGGCCATAGGTATTGAATATTCTGGCAATCTTTATGCGCAGTTTGTGCTGCCGGAAATAGTCAAAAAAAAGGGTTTCCGCGCAGCGCTTGCCCTCGTCATAGCAGGAGCGCGGCCCGATGGGATTCACAGAGCCGCGGTAACTTTCCGGCTGCGGGTGCACCTCCGGGTCGCCGTATACCTCTGAGGTGGAAGCCTGAAAGATTTTTGCTTTTACGCGCTTGGCCAGGCCCAGCATGTTGATGGCTCCGTGGACATTGACCTTGGTGGTCTGGACCGGATCATTCTGGTAGTGGATCGGCGAAGCAGGGCAGGCGAGGTTGTAGATTTCGTCCACCTCGAGATAGAGGGGGAAGGTTATATCATGCCGCAGGAATTCAAAACTCGGCTTACCCAGCAGGGAATAAATATTTCTCTTGCTCCCTGTGTATAAATTATCAACACAGATTACCTCGTTTCCCTGTTCCAGAAGTTTCCCGCAGAGATGAGAACCGAGAAACCCTGCTACTCCGGTCACTAAAACCCGTTTTGCTAAATGCATGGTAGCCGCCTTTCCTTGTCTTGTTTTAAACGTTTCATAAAAATCTAACAGTTGCAGCTAATTTTCGGCTCTGCTCGCACACTTTCTACAATGCTGCAGGCTGCTTTATCATTTCTCTTGCTCTGTTCTCACTCTTTGTTTACAGCTGCCAGCATAAAAGAGACTACCTCGTTAATACTCATCTCCGAGGAGTCTATGACTATCGCGTCAGCAGCAGGCCTCAATGGTGCCAGTGCCCTGCTGCTGTCATCCAGGTCCCGCTTTCGGATCTGGACCAGGAGTTCTTCATAATCAACCTTCAGGCCTTTTTCCCGGAGCTGTTTCTGGCGCCGCAAGGCTCTTTCCTCGGGAGTGGCGTCCAAAAAAAATTTGTACTTTGCATCCGGGAACACGATGGTCCCCATATCGCGGCCCTCAGCAACAATTGTATCCCTGTTGCCGATTGCACGCTGCATCTCCGTGAGCTTTTTACGCACCTGCGGCTCTGCCGAGACCCGTGAGGCCAGCATTGCCATTTCAGGTGTTCTGATGGCATCACTGACATCCTGCCCCTCCAGAAAAACCCTGGTCTCCTGGCCTTCCTCTCCGGGTGCCATCGTCATATCAAGGGTTTCAAGCAGCTGTTCCAGCTTTTTCCCGGCGTTCTCTGCTTCCAGGTCAAGGCCCCGGCGCTCAACCTGCAGGGCCACCACCCGGTACATGGCGCCGGTATCAAGATAAGTATAATGGAGCTTGGCTGCCAGCAGTTTACTGATGGTGCTCTTGCCTGCTCCGGAAGGTCCGTCTATGGTAATGATATTTTTTTTCTCAACCATAGCCCAGTTCTTTCAGGCTTTTGGCAAGGGCCTTTACAAACCGCTGGTTTTCATCACTACGCCCGACAGTGATACGGATATAATTCGGATAGCCATAGGCCTGCATGGGCCTGACGATTACCCCCTGGTGCAGCATGTGCTCATAGAGTTTCCTGCCGTCCCCTTTCACATCAATAAGAAAAAAATTCGTATGTGTCTCCATGGGACGGCAGCCGAGCTTTGCCACCTCCCTGCTCAGCCAGGCAATGCCGTCGCGGCTTTTGTGCAGAGTCATTCTGTAGTGCTCTTCATCTGCCAGGGCAGCCAGGCCTCCCACCTGGGCCAGGGAGTTGACGTTGAAAGGCTGGCGCACCCTGTTGAGATAACCGGCCATTTCCGCATCCATGACACCATATCCCAACCGCAGCCCTGAAAGACCGTAGGCCTTGGAAAATGTGCGGAGGGCCGCCATCGCCCTGCCATCCTTTATATAGCCAAGAACATCTATACGCTGCTCCGGGGCCACAAAGTCCACATAGGCCTCATCAAGGACTACGATGATCTCTTCCGGCAGCTGTTCCATGAATGAAGCAAAATCCTCCCTGTCTATAATGGTCCCTGTCGGATTATTGGGGTTATCGAGAAAGATCATCCTGGTTTTAGCAGATACAGCTTCCAGAATGGCCTTGAGATCATGGTGCATGGTTGCTGTGAGTTCCACCACTTTATTGCTCCCCCCCTGGACCTGCACAAGCTTCTGGTACATGAGAAAGGTGGGGTGGCTGGTGACAACTTCCGCGCCGGGCTCAAGAAAAGCCGCTATCAACAGGCCTATGATCTCGTTTGAGCCGTTGCCAAAGACTATTTCCTCAGGTGTTACCCCGATTTTGCCAGCCAGACTTTGTGCCAGGTAGTAACAGCTGCCGTCAGGATAGCGGTGCAGGTTCTGCAGTGCCCCTTTGATAGCCTCCACTGCCTTGGGGGAGGGCCCCCAGGCGTTTTCATTGGAGGCAAGCTTGATTGAGCCCCTTACGCCATATTCCCGTTCAAGTTCCTCAATGGGCTTGCCGGGCGGATAGGGGACCAGGGTGCTTATGTGTGGCGCAACCTTGAGTTTCACATACACTCCTTGTCATATTGTTAAAGATTTTCGGATCGCAGGTGAAAAATATTCAAGCGCTGTTCCAGGTTATAGGCTGCACGCAGCAGCTTTTCCTCCTGGAAATGGGCGGACTGGAGCTGCAAACCGATGGGCAAACCAGCACCACTGAAACCGCAGGGCACGGAAATGCCTGGAATTCCTGCGAGATTGGCCGATATGGTCAGGATATCGGACAGGTAGACGCTCAGCGGATCATCTATTTTCTCCGCCAGTTTCCAGGCAGGCGTCGGGGTCACCGGCGATGCCAGCACATCGCAGGTTTCAAAAACCTTTTTAAAATCTTCGGTAATCAGGGTCCTGACCTGAGAGGCTTTTTTGTAGTAGGCATCATAGTATCCTGACGACAGGGCATAGGTGCCGATAATGATGCGTCTCTTCACCTCATCGCCGAAGCCAAGGGAGCGGCTGTTTTTGTACATGTCAATCAGGGTGGCGCTGGACTTGTCCCGGAAGCCGTACCTTACACCGTCGTAGCGCGCCAGGTTGGAGCTGGCTTCAGCCGGGGCAACAATGTAGTAGACAGCGACACAATAATCGGTATGGGGCAGGGAAACCTCAACGGTCTCGGCGCCCGCCTCACGCAGGCTGTTTATGCCATGCTGTACTGCTTTTTCAACCTCCGGATCAAGCCCCTTTATAAAGTACTCCCTGGGAATGCCGACCTTCATGCCCTGCAAACCTTCTGCCAGGGCTTCACGAAAGTCGGGAACTTCTTGTTCCACGGAGGTGGAATCCTTTGCATCATACCCGCTGATGACATTCATCATCAGGGCGCAATCAGTAACATCCTTTGTCAGGGGCCCGATCTGGTCCAGGGATGAGGCAAATGCCACCAAGCCGTAGCGGGAGACCCTGCCATAGGTCGGCTTCAAGCCAACAACCCCGCAATGGGAGGCGGGCTGGCGGATGGAACCTCCGGTATCGGTGCCCAGGGAGGCAATGCACTCATCAGCTGCCACCGAAGCTGCGGAACCGCCGCTGGAGCCCCCGCATATATAGTCTGCATTCCAGGGATTTCTCGGAGGGCCGAATGCGCAGTTTTCCGATGTTGAACCCATGGCAAATTCGTCCATTGCCACCTTGCCCAGAAGTACTGCACCTGCCTGTTTTACCTTCTCTATGACCGTGGCATCGTAGGGCGGCACAAAACTTTCAAGAATCCTGGAGCCGCAGGTTGTGCGCATTCCGTCAGTGCAGAGCACATCTTTTATGGACAGGGGAATACCGCAGAGCGCTCCCCCGGTGCCTTCTTGCAGTTCTTTATCCGCAGCTTCAGCCTGCCTGAGCGCTCCTTCGGGATCCAGGGTGATATAGGCCTTCACCTTGTCCTCGACTTTTTCTATCCGCGCAAGCACATCCCTTGTCAGCTCAACTGCAGACACCTGTCGTTTGCCCAGCAAACCCCGGAGTTCGTGGATGGTCAATTTATATAATGACATGTATTCGTTCTTCTTGTTTCAGTTAAAGTGCGCACAGCGGCACCCTTGCGTTCTGCGGTTAAATGATATCCTAAATCACCCGCGGCACCACGAAGGATTCGCCGTTCTGCATGGGCCCGTTGGCCAGGGCCTTCTCCCTGGATAAAGACGGTTTCACCTCATCTTCACGAAAGGCATTAACAATGGAAATGGCATGGGTGGTCGGTGTTACCGCCTCGGTGTCCAGTTCATTGAGCTTGGCCACATAGGTGAGTATGTCATCAAGCTGCCGCGCCATTGCCTCTACCTCTTCCTGCGACAGGTGCAGGCGGGCCAGGTTGGCGACATGTGAAATTTCCTGGGGTGTTATTTTCATGATAAATCCTTTTGATGTCTCCTGGTCTGAGCTGTCTGCTGCAAAGCAAAAGAGGTATATTTACAAGCTCCAGTATCTTTTTGCAATATCTCTCACCAACTCAATGACAGGAACTTCTCTCTCTGCCTCAATAATTGCCTTGAGTGCTGCTTCGTCAACCTTGCCCGGACAGGCGGGATCACCGAACAATTCCCCCAAAACTGCCAGGACCCCGTCACGCAAACCGCGCAGGTTATAACCGCCCTCCAGGGCAACCAGGAGCCGCCCCTGGCATATATCCGCTGCCAGCTCAACCATCTGCCTGGCCATGCAGGCATACCCCTGTTCCGTGACCGCCATGGTGCCGAGGGGGTCCCCGAAATATGTATCAAATCCGGCAGAAATAATAATAAAATCAGGCCGGTACTCCCTTGTCACAGGCACAACAATTTCTTTGAAAATACGGGCAAAGGCCCGGTCGTCCTGGCCGCCGGACAATGGTACATTGACTGTAAACCCCTCTCCTGCGCCGGCGCCGACCTCTGCCAGATTACCCGAACCAGGATAATAGGGGTAGGCGTGGCTTGAAAAATAAAGAACCTGGTTTGAGGTATAAAAACTGTGCTGGGTGCCATTGCCATGGTGCAGGTCCCAGTCGATAATGGCTATACGCTCCATACCCAAATGTTTCAAGCCATAGCGGGCCCCTACAGCAACGTTGTTGAAAAGGCAGAAACCCATGGCGCGGTCAGCTTCAGCATGATGGCCCGGCGGACGCACAAGGGCAAAAGCGTTGTCCGCCTCTCCCTGCACAATCATCTTCATGCCCCCTATTACTGCGCCGGCTGCAAGACAGGCCGCATCGTAGGATTTCGGCGATGCCTGAGTATCCGGGTCCAGGCTGCTGAATGTCTTGCCCGCCGTCCCGGCGATCCTCATAACATGCTCTTTGGTATGGTTGAGCTCCAAATCCTCCACAGAGGCCGGCTCAAAATCCGGATAGAGAAAAAGTTCACTCAGCGGGGGCTGTGCAAGCTGTTCATAAATTACCCGTAGCCGGTCCGGGGACTCCACATGGTTGAAGTCAGGAATATGCTCCAGGAACAGGTCATTTTTAAGAATTGCTGTTTTGCGCATTGGAGGCCTCCTTTCTTTACCGGCTGATGTTCACAATCCTTTTTTCAGTTATCAAGATATCCAGGGGCTGATCATGGGGCTCCACCGGCACTTTTTCAATGACCTGCAATTCAAAGGCAAACCCAATGCGTTTGGCCTGGGGCGCATCGTTCAGCAGAAACCGGTCATAGTATCCTCCCCCGTATCCGAGGCGCCCGCCATGGATATCAAAAACACTCCCTGGTATGACTGCCGCATCTATCTCACCTGGTTCCACGCGCGGAGACTTACCCGGGTCGGGCTCCGGGATGTTGTAATAGCCGGGCACAAGATCTTTTTCCGGGTCTTTTATAAGCAGCGGTATCATGCACACCGCGGAAGCATCAACCAGGGGAACGGCAACACGGATCCTGCGGTTGAGGCAATTCTTGATCAGCTCCAGGGTCTCAACCTCTGAGCGAAAGTTCACATACATGAACAGGGTCGACCATTGGTGCATTTCCGGCAAACTCAAAAAATTGTGCATGATCATGGTGCTTTTCTCATGCCTGTCATTGCCGGTCAGTCCATCGCGTGCACCCAGTATCCTTTTTCTTAAGTCCTGCCGATCTTCATTCATGGGCGGTTCTCTCTCCCGGGCTTTTACGGCTCCCCGCGGCAGTTTTCACTATACATCCTGTCTATTCTTTGCCCGCCGGTGTCTTACTGAAACGGACAAGCAATGTCAGATCTCACATAAAGTTTTCACTGCCAAAAAGAGCATTTTTTGCCTCATGTCCGCAAGCAAAAAACCCCTCTTCTTTCCAGAGCTTGACAAAATAAAGTAGCGGAAGTAATAAAAAATGAATTATGGCTCATTTTTTGTGGGCTTTCTTTTTTGTATATGGTAACTAGACATATTCGGCCGCTAAAGTAAGCGACAGTTGCTGCAGTATGGAGCTAAGTCCATTTGCTTTTGGCAAAACCCCTCATGTCATTAAAAACCATGTGCCAGAAGGAATTCGACGGGTTTTTATTTATTTGTGAACGGGGGGAGTAGAAACATGGATACCATTAAGGCGGACAAAACCCTGGATGCAAAAGGCCTGGATTGCCCTATGCCTTTGCTGAAAGCCAAAAAAGCAATGGAAGCCCTGGAAAGTGGCCAGATCCTCGAAATTCTCGGCACCGACGAGGGCTCCAAAATTGACCTGCCCGGCTGGTGCGAACGCGTTGGACACGCCTTTCTGGGAGTAAAAGAGGAAAGGGGTTCTTTTAAGTTTTATATAAAAAAAGGGTAGAGGAAATTAAATATTAACTGTTGCACTTTTCCTACATATAACCGGTGCGACACAATTTCTCTTTTAGGAGGTAAACATGGCAAATTTAGGTATTTTTGTAACTAATCCTAAGAACATGGCGCACGTCATGGGGGTTACAAAGGCGGCCAAGGCCAAAGGCGCCACTGTCAAAGTCTTTTTCACCTGGAAAGGAACGCTGCTTGCCAAGGATCCCCAGTTCCCCGAGCTGTGCAAAATTGCTGACGAGGTAGCGATCTGTGCAGACAGCTACAAAAAGATGGGATATGACCCTGAAAATGACATTCCCGAAGGTCTCAACGAAAAGCAAATGTCAACCCAGGCCAAGCACGGATATCTCATTGATGACTGCGAAAAATATATGACTCTGTAAGGGGGAAGCCATGCCAAAAAAAGTAATGTTTCTGTTGGATAAAAGTGACGACGAAAAAAACACCCTGGATGCCCTCAGGTCCACCCTGGGGCTTTCCGTTGCCAACCACTACTCTTATGCTGTGGTCATGAATCACACGCTGGCCAAGTTTGACGACTACAACGCCGAAAATGTCGAGTGGATCCGTGACATGGAGGGGGAGGCGTACACGACTGAGCAGGCAAATGTTGACGCCAACGGCCTGACTGCCATCACGCTGGAAGAGGTGGGGCAGAAGCTCAGAGAGATGGATGTTATCGTGCCCTACGGCAACTAAAGGTTCACGCAAGACTTGAAGGAGACAATAATTATGAAAATTTTGCATGTATATCGTTCAGCCCCATCTGAGACCACAAAAAAACTGGTTGAAATCGTTTCCGAGGGCAGAGAAAGCGACAGCTTTGATCTTAATACGGATAGTCCTGATTATGATGCCCTGGTAGACAAGGTCCTGGCGGCAGACCAGACTATCTGCTGGTGGTAAGAATATTTTACAGGTTCGGACAACAAAAGGGGCCTCTTCAGGGGGCCTCTTTTTGTTTAATCTCTGCATATGAACCCAGGCCAGGATAGTCCTTGAATCTCCCCGCAGCGCCATTCATCTCAGTTATCATCCCCAATCACAACGGCGAAAAAACAATTGGCCGCTGCCTGGCTGCCGCCCTTGCTTCCCAATATCCTGCCTTTGAAGTTGTTGTTGTTGACGATTGTTCAGCAGACAGCTCGGCAAACATCATTGCCAGGTATCCCTGCAGGCTCATCCGCCTCCCGGAACATGGCGGCGCCTCCAGGGCAAGAAACACCGGGGCCCAAAACAGCACGGGCGAACTGCTCTTTTTCATTGATGGTGACTGCCTCCTGCAGCCCCACACCCTTGCAAAAGCTGCTGCCGCATACCAGGAAAAAGGAGCCGGTGTCGTCATCGGCGGCACCTATACCCTGCTGCCCTATGACCAAACATTCTTCAGCACCTTCCAATCCGTCTACATCCATTACTCAGAGACAAAAAACATCGGCAATCCTGACTATATTGCCACCCATGCCATGCTTATAGAAAAAGATCTTTTTCTGAAAAACGGCGGTTTTGATGAACACTTCATGCCCATACTGGAGGATGTTGAATTCAGTCACCGTCTTAAAAAAAGGGGCGCCAGGCTGCTTATGGATGAAAGTATCCTGGTGCAGCATATATTTAATTTCACCCTGGCCAGATCAATGCGCAACGGCATCAGAAAATCCAAATACTGGTCTGTCTATTCCATTAAGAACAGGGACCTGCTTTCCGACTCCGGCACCGCTTCCCTGGAATTTAAATTTAATGTGCTCTCATGTTTCATCGCTATCCTGCTGGTCCTTCTGGGTATCCTCCTGAAGAGCTGGGGGGTTTCCCTTCCTGTTCTGCTGCTCTTGGGCACCAATCTCTACCTCAACAGGAATCTTGTCAGGGCCTTTCATAGGGCCCGCGGGCCATTTTTTGCAATCCCTGCCGTACTGTATTATACCTTTGTCTATCCCTTCGCTGTAGGCATTGGTGTCTTCAGCGGTATTTTCAGTCAACACTTCGGGTTGCGGCCATGACCTTTTCCCCTTTCCGGCATCTTGGTTCCATCATCTGGAAAAATCGGGCCATCCAATTCACCTTTTTCCTGACCCGCAGGTGCAATGCCAAATGCCCTTTCTGCTTTTATATCTCTAAAAAGGACCAGGCTGTTTCCGCGGCAGATGAACTTTCTCTCGCTGAAATTGAAAAACTGGCGCCGCAGCTCGGCAAACTTCTCTGGCTTGCTTTTTCCGGTGGCGAAATCTTTCTGCGGGCTGACCTTGTAGAAATCACGCAGCTTTTTTACAGGATCAACCAGCCGGCCATCATTCTTCTACCCACCAACGGCCTGCTGCAGGAAACTATTTTTACGGCGGTGGAAACTATCCTGCAGGAGTGCCCCGAAAGCTCCATTGTTGTCAAGCTTTCCCTCGACGGCCCCGAACCGCTCCATGACGAGCTGCGTGGTGTCCCCGGTGCCTACCGCAAAACCCTTCAGACCTGTGAGGCCCTGGGAGAGCTGGTTGACAAATATGATAATTTTGAACTGGGCATCAACACCGTGTTCTGCCAGGCCAACCAGGATGATATAGATGAAGTTATTGACCTGGTCCAGACCCTGCCCCGGGTTAAAACCCATACCGTCTCCCTTATCCGGGGCGAGGTTTTCCGCAATGACCTGAAGCAGGTGGATCTTGAGAAGTACAAAAAGGTTATTGAACGGCTGGAGTCTGATTTGAAAAAAAGGCTTGCATCCACATATCGTTTCAGGGGTGGAAAGCTCAAGGCGGCCCAGGATATCCTGCAGCGCAGGCTTATCTATGAGGCGGCCCAGGAAACTGAACGCACTTTCCCCTGCTATGCGGGAAAACTGAACCTGGTGCTGACTGAAACCGGCGACCTCTACCCCTGTGAGGAGTTTTCCGAGCAGATGCGGTTCGGCAACATCAGGGAGAGCGAATATGACCTGCAGCGGCTGCTGCACTCGGAGCGTAGCGAAAATATTCTGAAATTCATTCACGACAAGGGGTGCCACTGCACCCACGAGTGCTATTTCATGACCAATATACTGTTCAATCCGGCCCGCTATCCCGGCCTGCTAAAAGAGTACCTGCAGATCCTGTAAGTTTTTCTAGCTCCTCAGCATCCTCTTTTTTTAAGTGACATTTTTAGCCTCAGTATGGTATAAAAAGTTCACACAAAGAATATGCCACAATGTGGTATAAAAAAATTTGTGTGAATCTGAAAATGCCGCTCCTTGTAGCATGCCGTTCCCGGCATTCCGCTGTGTCATATTTATATAGGGAGTATTTTCTTTGAAAGCACACATGCCGCTTAATCCCTGCTTCCCATATTATTTCCCTGCCCCATCTTTCTGTACCCCAAAAAACAAGAATAAAACTTTACAAAAAGGAGGAGAATCATGGCTTGAAGATGAGAGGAAATATTGTAAGACTTTGTCTGAATTCAATCTTTATAAGGAGGAGATATGAATTTACCTGTACTGAAAAAACGTTTTTTAGCATTTCTGACGGTATTAACTGTCCCGCTTGCACTCATGCTTCTTTACAGCTGCAGCGGCAGCAGCAGTTACAGTACCCGCTCAACAGCCCCGCAAGTCATGATAAACGCAGCAACCCTGAACAACTGGGTAACAAACGGCTATGGCACGGACGCAAACGGGTATAACAAGCTGGTCATTCTTGATGTTGACAGCGCCAGCAGCTATGGAGCCGGCCATATTCCGGGTTCCTACAACCTGGATACGGGATCTGATCTGCAGACAGCCAGGTCCAACGGTGTTGTCTCTACCGTAAGCCAGGTCCCAACAAAGGAGATGATGGACAGCCTGATCCAGCGCACCGGCATTGATGAGCATACGGTGGTAGCGCTTGTGGGCAACGGCACGATGATGAACGTCGGCCGGGCCTATTTCAATTTCCGCTACTGGGGGTTTCCCAAGGAACGGCTGAAAGTCATGGACGGCACCAAGAGCGCCACCTATCAGGGTGATTACGGCTACAGCCTGACCACTGCTGCAACGCCTGATCCCACGCCTTCCACTTACAGTGTCAGCAGCCTGACGCCGGATGTTTCTGTGCGGGCCTCCCTGGAAGATATGATCGGCTATGCCCAGGACAGCGACCCCTTTACCGTGATCATTGATGCCCGGTCCGACGACGAGTATAACGGCGTAGCCCGCAAGACGACAGGCTCAACAAGTGGCACCTATGTGGCCTTTGAAGGGCATGTCAAGACCGCGGAACATCTGGAGTATGTTGAACTGCACCAAGGTGATAACCGGGCCAATCCGCTGCGGCCGGAAAACGAACTCATAGCGGCCATGGCGGCAATCAATCTGGATGAAGACGGTACCGGCATCTCATACTGCCGGACAAGCTGGCGGGCCGCAATCCACTTTTTAGCCCTTGATGCCGTCCTCGGCTGGAAGGCTCAGATATATGACGGCGCCTGGATCCAGTGGGGCCAGATGGCATCAAACGATCCTGCTATCGGCGGGGCCCTCGACCCCAGCTCACCCTGGCGTACCGATAACTCTGCGCTGTCAGAGGATATCACCTATAACAAGGCAGATGTTCTGCCTATGGATGACGCTGACCCCTTTGTCAGCCATGCCAATTGGATCAATGAATACGACAAGGCCATATGCGGCACGACCCCTGCTGCACCGCTGGACCGCCCCGTCGATGTGATGGTTTCAGCAGCCACACTTAATGGTTGGGTAGAAGGCGGCTATGGCACTGATTCCTATGGTTACAGCAAACTGGTTATCCTTGATGTGGACAGCGCCAGCAGTTATGCGGGCGGTCACATCCCCGGCTCCTACAACCTGGACACGGGCTCTGACCTGCAGACGACCAGGTCAAACGGCATCGGTGATACAGTAAGCCAGGTCCCGACCAAGGAGATGATGGATGGCCTGATCCAGCGCACCGGGATAGATGCCCAGACCGTAGTGGCTTTTGTCGGCAACGGCACGATGATGAACGTGGGCCGGGCCTATTTCAATTTCCGCTACTGGGGCTTTCCCAAAGAAAGGCTGCGTGTCATGAACGGCACAAAAAATGCCACATACCGCGATGCTGCCGGTTATTCCCTCTCAACCACGGCAACCCCGATGCCGACACCTTCAACTTTCAGTGTCTGCAGCCTGCCGCAGGATACCTCTGTTGACGGTTTCCGCGCCAGCTTTGAAGAGATGCTTGCCGTGTCAGCGGACAATAATCCCGCCACCGTGGTCGTGGATGCCCGCTCGGCCAATGAATATGATGGTGTTGTTGGCAGTACCAGCGTAAGCGGCCAGAACTATGTCGCCTTTGAAGGGCATGTCAGAACCGCGGAACACCTGGAATATGTCGAACTGCACCAGGGCGGCAACAGGGCAAATCCCCTGCTGTCCGCGGGAGAACTTCAGGCGGCA
>Ga0111148_1043_pt1 | contig 15064 bp, 11 predicted proteins | sample DeeMarSeWOR28_12_FD_80359 | JGI IMG/M metagenome (GOLD analysis project Ga0111148, IMG submission 80359) | Desulfobacterales bacterium SG8_35 | reverse complement strand
GCTCCAGCCGTTTGGCTGCCGGCGCACTGCACTGTCACCAGACCGATAATCATCAAGCCGCAAATAAGCGCAAGCCATTTCATCACATAAACCCCTTCTTCATTACATGAATTCAAAAGTATGCCTATCAGCATACCAGGGGGCGCGTTGAAAAGCAGTAAGCGCAGCCCCCTGCAAATATCCTGCTCCAGGTTCTTTCCCGCCCCATTGCCCGGGTTTATTTGGTCCGGGTCACTGTCAGGCGGACTACCGGATTCTGCCAGCGGTGGGATTCATCAAGGGCTGAGGCCTGCAAACCATCCGCTGCCGTCACTACCCCGGAATGGGCTGCAACAAAGCCTGTGTCATTGCGCTCAGGATTGAAGCCTTCACCGCCTGCAGCTGGCCCGGGTACCGACTCTGCGGTTTCGCTGTTCACTTCTGTACCGGCATCATAGGATCTGCCGTATAGTGTAATGCTTTCATTGCGCCCAAGGCTGCCTATTGATGCATCCAGCAGACCTGCCATGGCATCATTGGTATTGACCAGCATGGAGACAAAACTGAGATGCGTATCAGAATTCCTTTTTATTTCAATTTCCACATTTTCACTGTTTCCGGGCCCGATAACCGAACTTCCCTGACTGGTGGCCAAAACGTGCATATTATCGGCTGCCTCTGCCAGAAACGGCCCGGGATCCCCGCTTTCTGCAAGCTCTTCAAGGCCGGCGGATGCACTTGTTCCGATCTGCCAGGCTGCATATTCTTTCTCATGAAGTATGAAGGCCGGAGGTGACAGCGGCTGATTGTTGGTCAGGTTCGTCACGGATATCAGATAGGCAGACCTTGAACTGCTGCTGTCTGAGCAGCCGAAAAGAGAAAGAACGATTAACATTATTGCTGTGGTCGTCAAATTGATTTCAAATATTTTTATTCGCATAGCATGCCCCCTTTTACAGGATTTCAATGATGACTTCGGCAACCGGATTCAGCCAGCGATGTATTGAGAAATCCAGATCACTGCTGCCACCCGAGGGATCACCATCTCCAAGATTGCCGCGATGAATATGGACCTTTGTGTTGGCATCGGAACTGCTGACCCCAGTCCCATCCATGCCGGCATCACCTCCAGGCGCCGCTGGTATTCCTGGAACCCCGGGAGCTCCACCGCCGGTGATCAGCTCATCATTTGCCTCTGTTCCTGCGTCATATCCATTCAGGTAAAAAGTATATATCCCGGGTGTTTCAGGTAATTCCAGGGAATCAAGGCCCACGAAACCATCGTTGGTCGGCAGCAGCATGGCAACGAGCGACAGCAAGGTGTTGCCGGTCTGATCCGTATCTATAAATATATCCGTAACCGAAGCCCCAGGGGCCAACAAGCCCTCGGCAGGATTTTCCACGGTATCGGCATCAGCCCCTCCCGCCAGGCCTGACAGGCCGCTGATATCTCCGCCCTCTGCCATTGCCCGCAATTCCGGCGAGGCGCTTTCGCCGAGGCGGAACAAATGGGTTTCGCTGCTGTGGGCTGTTATGAGAAGCGGCGTGAAGTAAATGGAATGGGTTATGTTCTTGACAGAGACAAACAGTTGCGCAGCACTCGCCGTGCTTACTGAAACTGCCGACCAGATCAAAAGGAAACAACTTGTTTTCAGTAAAAAATTTTTCATGGCTACCTCCAGAATAATTGTTTTTCAGTTAACAGCCGGAGCCCAGGGCTGCCTTCCTCATGGAGCAGCACATAAAGCACGGCAAGTCTTGCGCCATAAGGAACCATCGCGCCGTAATTGACGTGTCCAGATAAAAACGATTGCCATGAACACTAGCAGAGGAATGTATAAGAAAGATAAAAGGGAGGTAAAGATTGCGTAAAGAAGGATTGGGTCTGAATCAGACGGGCAGGGTGAGCCATATCCGGGTCTCGCCGTCATTGCTTTCGGCACCCACATGGCCGCCGTGGGCTTCTATCAATTCCTTGACTATTGCCAGGCCAATGCCGGCTCCACCCGCATCCCGCGACCTAGATCGGTCAGCCCGGAAGAAGCGCTCAAAGATAAACGGCAGATCACTCTCCTTTATACCTGGGCCGGTATTGGCAATGATCAGTTTGACCCCATCTTTATCCTGTTGGCTGGATATGGTTATCCTGCCGTTTTGAGGCGTATATTTCCAGGCATTTTCGACCAGATTACGGACAGCCTGGAGCAGCTTGCCCCGGTCAGCCAGAACAAACCCGGCATCGGGAGCAAAATCTTTTTCGACTGCAATTTTTTTCTCCTGGAAATGGGACCGGTATAGAGCAAGCATCTGCTCCACCACCTCTGGAAGCGAGAGTTTCTCACGCTGCAGAAAAGCCCGGGCTGCATCCGCCTTTGCCAGCTGCTGCAGGTTTTCCACCAGACTCACCAGCCGCATTATTTCCTGCTGCAGCATCTCGAAGGTTTGCGGCGAGGGCGGCAGCACCTTATCATTCAGTGCTTCCAGGTATCCCCGCAGGTTCGTCAGCGGTGTCCGCAGTTCATGCGCCACATCAGCGACCATGGTTTTGCGCAGCTGTTCAACCTGAGCCAGACTGTCCGCCATGCGGTTAAATGCTCTGCCAAGCTGGCCCACCTCATCCCTGGAAGTCACTTCCACCCTGGCCGAAAAATTCCCGGTAGCGACTTCCCGGGTAATATCATTCATCTGGGACAGGGGCTTCAATATCCTGCGCATGAGAAAATAACTGATAATAAAAGCCAGGATCAGGGCGGCAATTGAGGCCCAAAGCAGGTAGCGGTGGACTGCCGTCAGAAACATCTGGTGGATATCATCCGGCGACACCTCGTACTTGTCCATGAGTGCCATAAAGTAACCCGCGGCCAATTGATCGATGGACAGCCACACCACCAGGATTATGATGCCGATCACCGGTACGATATTTATCAGGAGCAATTTCCACAGCAGCCGCTGTTTCATCATAGTTTTACGGCATCCTCCTCGTCTGTAAACCTGTAGCCAAAGCCGCGGACTGTCTGGATATATTCGGGCTTTGAGGCGTCCCGCTCGATCTTCTGCCTCAGTTTCCCTATGTGCACGTCAATAACCCGGTCAACAACCACCTCGCCATGCTGGTAAAAATGATCGAGAAGTTCTGAACGGGAAAACACCCGGCCGGGGGAGCGCATCAGGGCATAGAGCAACTTGTATTCATGGGAAGTCAGGGAGACAGGCTTGCCGTGCAGCGTTACCTTGAGCTTCTCAGGGTCTAAAACCAGGCCTCCGTGGGACAGGACCTGTTCTTTTGGTGACTCCACCGGTCTGGCCCTGCGCAGGATGGCCTTCACCCGTTCCAGCAGTTCCCGGGGGCTGAAAGGCTTTACCACATAATCATCTGCCCCGAGAGACAGGCCGAGTATCCTGTCAATTTCCTCTTCGCGGGCTGTCAGCATCAACACAGGGACATCAGAGAATGTCCGCAGCCTGCGGCATACCTCCCAGCCATCCATTCTCGGCAGCATGATATCAAGGATGACAAAACCCGGGTTGGCGGTTTTGGCCATTTTCAGGGCTTCAGCTCCATCATGGGCTACTATAGCCTGGAACCCTTCTTTCTCAAGGTATGTCTTAATCAGAGCTGCAGTATTTCTGTCATCCTCTACAATCAAGACAGGGCCTGCCCTGTCAGCATGCATCATACGCTTTCCCCCTCGCAGTCATAAACTGATATCTGTTATTCCTCTTCCAGGGCCTGGATAACGAGCCCTTCGGGCAGCTCTTTCTGGGCCTTGACCCCAAGCTGCCGCAACTCTACGGACCGCCGCACCAGGTTGCCCTTGCCATCCGCCAAACGGTTGCGGGCGGTATGGTACGATTCCCTGGCCTTGTCAATTTTCTGGCCTATATCATCCAGCGCCTCGACAAACCCGACAAATTTATCGTGCAGATCCCCCGCTTTTTTGGCAATGATCAAGGCGTTTTTATTCTGATCCTCGTAGCGCCAGATATTATTGATGATGCGCAGTGTCGCCAGCAGGGTTGACGGGCTGACCAGCATGATATTTTTGTCAAAGGCCTCGTTGAACAGTCCCTGCTCAGACTCAATGGCCGTCCAGAAGGCGCCTTCGATGGGAAGAAACATGAGGACAAAATCAAGGGTTCTGATGCCCTCCAGTTCCTCGTACCGTTTCTCGCTTAAGGTTTTTATGTGGGTCCTGATGGATATAATGTGCTCTTTTAACCGTTTATCCCTTTTTTCCTCTGTCTCGGCTGTACAGTATTTTTCATAGGCTGTCAGGGAAACCTTGGAATCGATAACGATATCCTTGCCCTCGGGCAGGTGCACTATGACGTCAGGGTGCCGCCGCTGGCCCTCCTCGCTGGCAAACATGGTCTGCACTTCATACTCCCTGCCTTTCTGCAGCCCCGACTCCTCCAGGACCCGCTCCAGGATCATCTCGCCCCAGGAGCCTCGGGTCTTGCTCTGCCCCTTCAGGGCATTGGTCAGGTTGAGCGCATCTTCGCTGATGCGCTCATTCAGCGTTTTCAGGTGTATGATCTCATTTAAGAGAGAGACCCTGTCTTTTGATTCCTTGTCATAAACATCTTCCACCTTTTTCTTGAAATCCAGGAGCTGCTCCCGCATGGGCTTGAGAACACCTTCAATATTCTCCCTGTTCTGTTCGGTAAATTTTTGGCTCTTGTCTTCAAATATCTTGTTGGCCACATTCTGGAATTCCATCTTGAGCTGTTCCCTGGCTTCCTGCAGCAGGGCCAGTTTTTCCTCGGCATTCCTGCGTTCATCCTCAAGCCTGGTCTCGAGCTCAGACAATTTTGTCTGCAGCACGGTATTTTCCTGCTTGGCCTTTTCCAGCCCCTCTTCAAGTCCCGGGACCCTTGAACTTTTTTCCTCGGCCACAGCTCTCCGTTCAGCCTCGGCAGCAAGTTTTTCCCGCAGAACGGCAGCATCTTCCTCAAGGCTCTTGATCTCGCCTTTCAGTTCCGCCATCTGCCTGTTTTTCCCGGCAAGGAACAGTAATCCGCCAGCTATTCCGGCCAGGACTCCTGCAACTCCTGCCAGGATCAATCCTGCTTCATTCATGCAATGCTCCTCTCTATCGAGTTACCTTCAGGGCAAGTCCTCGCTTGACACTCCGGCTGAAAACAACTTATATAGTTTTTCTATGAAATTTCAAAAGGAAAAGATAATTTTAACCGGTTATCGGGCGACAGGCAAAAGTTCCATAGGAAAAATCCTGGCTGACCTGCTCGGCTTTGATTTTATCGATACGGATCAGGCCATTGAAAAAAGGCAGGGTGAAACCATCGCGGAAATGGTTGGCAGGGGCGGCTGGGACCTGTTCCGCAGGAAAGAGGAAGATATGCTTGTCGACCTTGCCGGCAGCAGAAATAAAGTCATTGCCACAGGCGGCGGCTCTGTCATGCATGAAAAGGCCTGGGCAAAGTTGCGGAAAAATGGACTTGCCGTCTGTCTTACTGCCGATGTGAAAACCATCTGCCAGCGCCTTGCCGCTGACAGTGATACAGAAGACCAGCGGCCGGCGCTTACGGAAATGGGAACCATGAATGAAATTGCCATGGTCCTGACTGAACGGCAGCCGCTGTATGAAAAAAGTTCTGACCTCACGATTAATACGGAAGGAAAAACTCCGGAAGAAGTAGCTGAGTTAATATTAAATAAAGTTAAAGAGGGATAATTTGCCTTCTGGTGGGCCTTTTCGCGCAGCCGAGCACCGCAGAAAAAGCCGGATCAGCGCGAGGACTGTTTGAGTCCGCCTTGAGCGGACGAGTTTCGCAGCGCCCGGCTGATTCGAGGAGCACAGGAAAGTCCGCCAAAAGCGGACCAAGCGATAGGCTGCCCTTTCTTTTGATTCGTTTTCTTTGGGCAAGCAAAGAAAATGAATACAAAATTATGATTACTTGGTATCCGGATATAATTTTATTGGTAAAAAGGATAAAATAAAATGGCAGGAAACACCATCGGCAAACTATTTCGGGTCACCACCTGGGGTGAATCGCACGGCCCAGGGGTTGGGGCTGTTATTGACGGCTGTCCTCCCGGACTGGAACTGGATGTCACGGACATCCAGAAAGACCTGGACAGGAGGCGACCGGGCAGGGGCGGCGGCGAAAGCCCACGCAAGGAACCGGACCAGGTTGAGATCATGTCAGGGGTGTTTGAAGGGCTTACAACAGGCACTCCTGTCTCTTTGCTCATCTATAACAAGGATGCCCAAAGCAAGGCTTATAACCACCTGCAGAATGTCTTCCGGCCCGGGCACGGCGATATAACGTACCTGAAGAAATACGGCATCAGGGATCACCGCGGCGGCGGCAGGGCTTCCGCCCGGGAAACAGTTGCCAGGGTTGCGGCAGGTGCTGTTGCCAGAAAAGTGCTGGCTGAAAATGATATTTCCGTCATTGCCTATACTGTGGCCCTGGGAGACGTCGCCACTTCCAGGCGCAACATGAAGGATATACCCAAAAACAGGCTTTACTGCCCTGATGTCGAGGCAGCCGGACGCATGGAAGAACTCATCGACTCAGTGCGGAAAAAGGGTGATTCCCTGGGCGGTGTTGTTGAAATCAAGGCGACCGGGTGCCCTGTCGGACTTGGTGAGCCGGTCTTTGACAAGCTTGATGCAGCCCTGGCCCAGGCCCTTATGTCTATCGGTGCGGTCAAGGGCGTGGAAATAGGCGCCGGATTCAGGGCCGCGGAGTTGCTCGGTTCGGAAAATAATGATGCCATAACACCCAAGGGATACCGGACAAATAATGCCGGCGGCATCCTGGCAGGCATTTCAAACGGTGACGCTATAATCGCCAGGGTGGCGGTCAAACCCATTCCCTCTATCAGCCTTGAGCAGGACACCCTGAACCTGGACAACGAAGCTGTCAAAATCAAGGTGGGCGGACGCCATGACATTTCCGCCATTCCACGTATTGTGCCGGTTTGCGAGGCCATGGTCTGCCTGACCCTGGCAGATCATCTTCTGCGCCAGAAAGCTATTGAGAATTGAGAAGCTGCCTGCATAAAAGGGCAGTGTTCTTTACCCTCATATTCTTTTTCATTATTCAGGAAATCTCGGGACAATGGTAAAAAAGAGTTCAAGCAAAGACATTAACAATATCTGGATGCTTACCCGCGAATATGGTTCCATTGCCGGTGCGGGAGGTGTTAAGGATGTCAGCTGCCAGCTGGCGGAAGCGCTTGTCCGCTTAAACAAATCCGTCACTGTGATCCTTCCCTGTTACGGTTTCATTGATCCCCAGGGGCTCGGATTCACCAAGCAGGCGGTCTCTTTTGCAGTGGACATGAACTACACGGCTGAAGACCGGCGTGAAGAGGTCTCGTTATGGAAGAATACGCTGCACGGTGTCACGCTCTACCTGGTGGATGCTGAGCGTTACCGGGAAAAACAATCCATTTACACCTATACAGCAGAAGATGAAGCCAAAAACCCTTACCAGCTCAAGGGAAGCGGCCATTTTGACTACTTCGCCATGAATGTCCTGCTGCAGAAGGCCGCACTGGACCTGCTCATAATCCTCGGCCAAACACCTGATATCATTCACTGCCAGGACGGGCATACAGCCATCCTGCCGGCCATGCTGCGCGAAGGTACAGGGTATCGTCATTATTTTTCTGCGACAGCCGCAGTTGTGACAATCCATAACGCGGGTCAAGGCTATCACCAGGAAGTTAGGGATCTTCCTTTTGCCCGGGCTATCTGCGGACTGCCCTATACCCTGATCCATAATAACCTGCTCGACGGGTCTTTTGATCCTTTTCTGGCCGCTTCCAACTTTGCGGCGCTCAACACGGTCAGTGAGAATTATGCCAGGGAACTGCGGGAAACAGATGATGATGCCCTTACAGGCTGGCTGGGTCATCGCCTCATGACCAGAGGTATCCGTCTCGAAGGCATAACGAATGGCTTCAACCCTGAAGATTTTGACACTACCCAACCGGAGCAGCTGGGGCTTCCTGCTGCCTATGATCCGGCCGCAGGAGACCTGGCAGGGAAAAAAATCTGCCGCCATAATTTACTGCAGTCATTTCCGCGGCTGAGCACAAAACACTTAAGCCGCTATGGCAGTCTGGCAGATGATCCTGGCAAGCCGCTTTTTACTCTGATCGGGAGGCTGACGCCCCAGAAAGGCGTGGATATCCTGCTGCCAGCCCTTGAAGCACTGTTGCAGTCGGACAATGAGGCGCAGGTCCTTATCCTGGGAAGCGGGACAAAAGAGTTTGAGCAGGCCCTGGCCGGCCTGGCTCAAAAAAAGGAAAATGCGGGGCGGATATGTTTGCTTATTGGATATGACTCCCTTCTTGCCAACCGGATCTACGCTGCCGGTGATTTCTTTCTTATCCCCTCCAGGTATGAACCCTGCGGCCTTACAGACTATATCGCACAACTGGCGGGCAACCTGCCTATTGTGCATCACGTGGGCGGGCTGGTTAAAGTTGAAGACGGGGTCACAGGATTCGCTTTTAAGGAATATTCATCTGATGCCCTGCTGGCTGCAATGCTTCAGGCAATAACTGTTTTCAGGAAAGCCCCGGGAAAAATTCCGGCCATGCAGAAAGCGGCTGTAAAAGAGCTAAGGGCAAAATACACCTGGGACAAGGTTGTTCACCGTTACCTTAAGCTGTATGAAAAGGCCGGAAACCTGCCGCGCTGAGATGCCGCCTTCCCGGCTAAGCAATGAGCTTATCATGTCATGCGGCCCAGTCCCTCAAATTCCAACTCTTTTCATTTTTTTCAATATTCAGGACAAAAATAAGGTAAAATAGCAGCCCATGGAATTTTAACGTCTCAGGAATTTCATAGTTGCACAATATATAATAGACCCTGTGGAGGTAATACAAATGGCTATCAAAGTTGGCATCAACGGTTTTGGCAGGATTGGCAGAAGCATTTTCAGAGCCTCCGGCAAAGATGAGGCTTTTGCCCAAATTGAGATTGTGGGCATTAACGATCTTACCGATAATAAAACCCTGGCCCATCTGCTCAAATATGATTCTATCATGGGTGTATACGACAAGCAGGTGAAGGCTGATGAGCGCGGTATCATCGTGGACGGGCGCCACATCGAGGTTTTCAACCACCGGGAACCGTCCGATATCCCCTGGTCCAGCCTGGGGGTGGAATATGTCATCGAATCCACAGGACGCTTCACTGACAAGGACAAGGCCCAGGCCCACATCGAGGCAGGGGCAAAAAAGGTAGTCATATCCGCACCCGCAAAGGGAGATATCAAAACCATCGTCATGGGTGTCAATGAGGACGAATATGACCCGACAAAACATCATGTGGTGTCCAATGCTTCGTGCACGACAAACTGCCTGGCTCCCATGGTCAGAGTTATCCTGGACCGCTTCGGTATCAGGCATGGCCTCATGAATACCATTCATGCCTATACCAATGACCAGAGAATCCTTGATTTTCCCCATAGCGATCTGCGGCGGGCCAGGGCGGCGGCGCTTTCCATGATCCCTACCAAAACAGGGGCTGCCTCTGCTTTATCCCTGGTTATACCGGAGCTGAAAGGAAAATTTGACGGGCTCTCAGTCCGGGTTCCCACCCCGAACGTTTCCCTGGTCGATGCCGTCATTGAAGTGGAAAAAGAAACCACGGTGCCAGAGGTGAACCAGGCCCTGCAGGAGGGTGCCAGCCGTTATCTCGGTTACTCGGAAGAGCCGCTGGTTTCCATTGATTACCAGGGCAACCCCCATTCTTCAGTTGTTGACGCGGATTCCACCAAGGTGATCGACGGGACGCTTGTCAAGCTCCTTGCCTGGTATGACAACGAATGGGGCTACTCAAACCGTATACTTGACCTCATCCTGCACATGGAGGCCAATAAGGCCATTTAAAGGCATAAACCTTCCTAATATATGGCAACTGCAGACCAAACAGCTATTGACACCATAGCCCTCGATTCTGATGCCCTCAGGGCAAACCTGCTGGAAACCGCTACAGATGAAGTGACAATTGATCCTTCCCTGCTGGTCCTGGAGGAGATTGTCGAGAATTACAAGGGCATCAGCAAAAACCTGCATGACCTTCTCTATGAAGTGTGTCACCCCTATCGCAACTGGAGAATGCTCGTTCCCAGGGTGCGCGCCTTTGTCCTGAAAAACATCAGCCATTATTTTAAGCATGAGAAAGGACCGGAGGCCTTTGACCGCTTCATTGTTATTTTCTGCCAGGCTCTCATAGATTCGAGAAAGAACTCTACGCTGCTGGCCCAGACAATTGAAAGCATGCTTGCCTATACTGACAGGCTGGTCAGCCTGTTGGACCAGGACTCCCTTTCCCGCTATGAAAGACACCTGGCCCTGCTTTTTGCGCGCCTGAAGAATCTTGATGACGAAGTCATCATATTCATGGTGCAGGGCCAGCATCCCATGAAGAGAATAGCACAGCATCTTCTGCAGCTTGAAAAAGGAGAGACGTCTTACGACTTTAAGCCCCTGGCAGAGTTGATGCAGCGTGTCTTTACCATGAATTATGAATACTGGCTGAGCGAGAAGGACCCGCTCGCCTGGTTCACTGAAGAGTGCGGTGACATCTGCAGGGGCTGGCAGGCCGGACAGCTGTTCAATGCCATCTCCCACAATAAGCTGGCAAAGCACCTTGATGCCCTGAACAGCGTAGACATTGACAGCGATCCCCGCCAGGCTTTAAGTGTCATTTTAGAGCTGCCTTCCCATATGGATATCGTGCGGATGTACAAGGTTGTACCCGAAAAACTGAGTGAGGAACAGCAATCCGCCCTGGAGGCTGCCGATCAGGAGGAGCAGCTTGACCGGTTCAGCGAAAACCGCAAGCTTATATTCCTTTTTCATATCATGGAAACCTCGGGACTTGCCCTGATCCATGAAGAAACCATCCGGGAAATAAACCGCAGCCTGGTCCAGCTTATCAGGCGCCAGACCTTTGAGGAGATAGAAAGCTTCCTGCTCACCACTTTCCAACTGCTCAAGGTAAATGTCCGCAAGTACCCGCACACCTCCCTGCAGTGCATCCAGCTCCTTGGGACCGAGGTCTTCAAGCGCGGCAACAGCAGGCTGGTGGAGGCCTTTTTATGGGAATCGGTGCGCTTCGGGTTCCAGTTCGCCAATGTTGCAGGGGTGGATGAAGACTGGCAGCCCATAACAAATCCGGCGCACCTGGCCAACATCAGGGTATGGCTCAATCTTATCATGCAGGAGCCCAAATGGTGTTCCACCCTTTTTTCGGCCCTTATCATCAACCTCAAGCTTTCAGGTACCTGCGTCAAGGATACCGACCTGTTCCAACGGGACATCACCCAGCTGCTCAACCACCCTATCGAGCCGGTATACAATCTTTTCAAGCAGTTTGCCAAACTCATGCCGGTTTTTTTCAACGAAATAGGGGCTGAGGGTTACCTGCGGGATGTTTCCACTGAAATAGACGAGATCCACAGACGCAAGGACGGACTCATCCATTTCCTCCGCAAACAGAGCCATGTGGAAAGCAGCAACCTTATTGTCGACTTCATTGAGGCAATATTTATATTCTGGAAAACAAGGGACAAAAAAGTTCTCGAGCCTTTTCTTCCGGCCGAAGTGCTCACCGAGGTAAAGCAACAGGGGATTTTCGTCGATGACATGCACAAACTCATGCAGCGGGTCTTTACACTGCCCGGCATGGAAGAGATTCCCGACCTGCTGGAATGGAAAGACAAGGTGCGCGCCAGGTATCTGGAGGAGCAGCAGGATATTGCCGGGTCCGAGAAGACGCGCTTTGATCAGCTGGTGCGGATGTACAAGCTGCTGTACAACAAGTATAATCTGGGCTACCAGGAAATGCGGCATCAGCTCAGGGAGGCTATCAACAGCGGTTTCCCGGAGATGGAGCAGCTGCTGGCAGACCTGGAGATCTGTGACACCCACCAGTGCCTTGACGCCCTGTTAACCCACCTGGAAGGACTCAAGGAAATCATCCTGAGCAAGGAAAAGTTCGAGGCCAAGGAGGATATTTACTATAAGCGCCACATAGCGGTGGATATCCCCTCGGTTTACGGACGCTATCGCGAGAGAAAATTTGATGCCCTGGGTCTGACCTTCAGGCTGGAGAACCTGGCCAATCTTTACCTGGAAAGACTGCCGGAGACAGTCAATCTTTCCTTTATCACCAGGGCAACATTTATCCGCATCATCAAGTGTTTGGACCTTTACCTGCGGGCTTTGCGGATCGACGGCATCACGAGCCGCAGGCTCGAGACCTACATGGAACTTCTTTCCAGCTCTCTCGGCATGAAACGCTTCTCCTACACCCAGTACCTGGACATTTTCCGGGGCCTGTCCGACGGGGTCAAGGATGTGATCTATGCCTATTACACCAACATTCACCAGAACAATCTTTCCATTATTATCCCGCAGATCGGTGCGGCCAACCTGTTGACCAAGTACCGCACCCTCTGGGATGAAAAGGATGTCGGCGCCTCCATTCTCAGGCTGTCCGAGTTCTTTTTCAGGAACCTCATTGCCGGCACTTTCGGACTCCAGCACCTTGACAACTTCATAACCAGGATCATGCAGACCCTGGAAAGCCAGAAAGAATTGCTTGACCAGGAAAGTATCGATCTCCTGATGACCTACAATCCTGAGAACGCCATAAGCTTTCTGCATAACAGCAATCCGCAAACAAGGAATCTCATCCACCTGGGCAATAAGGGCTTAAATCTGACGCAGCTTACCAAAGAGCATAAACCGGTGCCGCCCGGTTTTATCATTACCACGGAAATCTTCCGCTGCTGGCCCGTGGTCAATAAATTCCACAAGGCCCGCGATGAATTCATGCGGCAGGTGCGCAGGTCGTTGTCTGAACTGGAAGCGGTCAGCGCCAGACAATACGGCTATCCGCGGAATCCGCTTCTGCTTTCCGTGCGCTCCGGCTCATGCATTTCCATGCCCGGCATGATGGCAACCATTCATAATGTCGGTCTCAACCAGGATATAGTGGCCGAGTTTGCCAAGGACACGGGAAAAGAGTACCTGGCCTGGGACAACTACCGGCGTTTCCTGCAATCCTGGGGCATGGCAGAGGGCATGAAAAGAGAACAGTTCCAGGTACTTATGAACAGCGCCAAGACCCGCCACATGGTCAAGGTTAAAAAAGACTTCACTCCGGCCCAGATGAAGGGGCTGGCCCTGGAATACCAGAAAGTCGTGCGCTCTGTGGGCATCAACATCCCTGATGATCCGTGGCTGCAGTTGATAGGCGCCGTTGAAATCGTGCTCAACTCCTGGAACACCCCGAAAACAAGAGAATACCGCGCCCTGATGGATACTTCCGATTCCTGGGGTACAGCAGTTATCATCCAGGCCATGGTCTTCGGCAACCTGAGCCAGGAGGCGGGCAGCGGCGTGGTTTTCACGGCGCATCCCTACAGAAAAGTAACCAGGGTGGCGCTCTGGGGCGATTATGCCATCGGCGACCAGGGCGAAGATATTGTCAGCGGCCTGGTCACCACCTACCCCATATCCGTTGAGCAGGCGGAAATCGACGGCCGCTCCAGGGAAAACACCCTGGAGAACCGTTTCCCGGAAATCTACAAGGCCCTTCTCGATCTCTCCCGCGAACTTGTGTATGAGAACCGCTGGAATCCGCAGGAGATTGAATTTACCTTTGAAAGCTCGGCGGCCAAGGATTTTTATATCCTGCAGACCAGGGATATGATCACCATCAAAAAGAAGGAGAATCTTTTTGTTTTTGTATATCCTGAAGCCCTTGAAGATAATTTCCTGGGTAAGGGTATCGGTGTCAGCGGCAGTGCCCTGTCGGGCCGCGCCGTCTTCACCAGTGAAAATATTGACCAGATAAGCAGGGAAGACCCCGATTGCACCCTAATCCTGATCCGCCAGGATACGGTACCTGAAGACATCAAGGAAATTGCCCGGGCCCAGGGTCTGCTGACTGCCCGCGGCGGCCAGACATCCCATGCAGCCGTTGTTGCCACCCAGCTCGAAAAGACATGTGTTGTCGGCTGCAAGGATTTGCGGGTTTATGAGAGTGAACAGCGCTGTGAAATCAATGGCCATGATATCCGCTTTGGTGAACATGTCAGCATTGACGGCAGAAAAGGCCTCTTTCTGAAAGGCAGCCATGCAATCCGGGAGGAAGTCCATATTTTGCCTATTTAGCGCGATTCGATATTATCGCGTCTTCGGCGTCATCAGCTGACCCGCGTAGTTGTACTACAGCGAATCAGCTTCTTCCTTGAATCCACAATAATCTCAAATCGCTTCAAGACTGATTTTAAAAAACAAAAACAATTATTATAAATTCTGGATTAGAATATACAGCAAAGAAAATGATCAATAAATAACGAATTCGTAAATTTGACTTAAAGCTCTTTTATCAAAATGCCACAAATAAAAGCCATTCTCTTCGACCTTGACGGTACCCTGATTGACTCTGTCACCGACCTGGCCAACAGCGTCAATTACACCCTCGCCAAACTTGGCCTGCCTGGCCATACGCAGGATGAGATAAAAGGCTTTGTCGGCGACGGGGTTCAGAAACTCATCAAAAGATCCCTCGGACACACCCACATGGAAAAATTTGCAGACGCCTTTGCCATCTTCATGGACTATTATGGTTTGCATCTTACTGATAATACTGCCCTTTACCCTGGAGTCGCAGAAATCCTCCCGCAGCTGGCAAAAAATTATTCTTTGGGTCTCCTGACCAACAAAAGTCAGAAATTTTCAGTTCTAATTCTGCAAACTCTGGGAATTGCCTCGTACTTCAAAGAAGTGATAGGTGGCGACAGCCTGCTGGTAAAAAAACCTGACCCGGCAGGTATATTTTTTCTGGCTGACAAGTGGGGGTTTTATCCCGACCGGGACATGATAATGGTGGGCGACCATGTCACCGACATTGAGGTCGGCCAGAGGGCCGGATGCAAAACCGTGTTTATTGAAGGCGGCATTGGTATAAAACGCAGGCTGGAACCTGATTTTATCATAGAGTCTATGTTTGAGCTGCCAGACCTTCTTGAAAATTTACAATAACATACTGGAATTACTAATAAAATAGGCCTTCCG
>Ga0111148_1041_pt1 | contig 15381 bp, 14 predicted proteins | sample DeeMarSeWOR28_12_FD_80359 | JGI IMG/M metagenome (GOLD analysis project Ga0111148, IMG submission 80359) | Desulfobacterales bacterium SG8_35 | reverse complement strand
GGCAAGCCTTTGCGTAGCCGCGGCCAACCCGTCTCTACTCCGGACTACGTTTGTCGGTCCGGTCCAGCGCTCCATGGGGCATGCGTTTATCTCGTCCCTGCTCATGCGCCGGTCAAAACCGGGCCTTTGTGTATCGCTTCGAGTCATGTATTTTCACTTCGTCCGTTTACTATAGAATATCCTGACCATAATACAGCAATTTGCTTTTTTCCGCTCTCTTATCCCCGGCAAAACACCAATTCATTGTCATTGGATAAACCGCTGTTGAATGCATACCCTTCACAGTCAAAACCCTGCAGGTCGTCTTTTTCTGCAAGGCGGTTGGTTACCACGTAATTGACCATCAAACCACGGGCGCGCTTGGCGTGGATGCCGATCACCTTATACGAACCGTTCCTGTTCTCCTTAAACGATATTTTAAGGATTGGCCCTTTAAGAATTTTGGGCTGGATAACCTTGAAATATTCATCAGATGCGAGGTTGACCAGAAGCGGCAGCTTATCATGGCGCAGCCCTCTGTTGAGGGCCTCTGTCACCCGGGTTTCCCAGAATTCATATAAATTGCGGGCGCGGCCGGCGCCAAACTTTGTACCCATCTCAAGGCGGTAGGGCTGTATCAGGTCAAGCGGCCGTAAAACGCCATAAAGGCCGGAGAGGATGCGGACATGGTCCTGGGCAAAGTCGAGATCATCTTTTCTGAAGGTTTCTGCAGCAAGACCTCCATAAACAGCACCCTTAAAGGCCAGCAGTGACTGCCTGGCATTGTCCAGGCTGAAGGGGACGGCAAAATCCTGGTAGCGCTGCCAGTTGAGCCGGGCCAGTTTTTCGCTTATTTTCATGAGCTCGCCAACCTGCCCCGGGGTTAATTTTTTCAGTTTGTCGAGCAAAAGCAAGCTCTGGTCCAACATTTCCGGCAGAGTATGGTCCGGGTATGGTGGTCCTGTAATATCAAGGGTTTTTGCTGGAGAAATAACCAATATCATGGTGCGCACCCGGCTATTTTATTTTTTTGTTTACCCTGTTCTGCATAATAAGGGGAAAATCAGGAGAATGAAAAATGCGAATTTGTGTTGCCTCTCAGTGGACTATACAATATCATACTTTTCAATCCATAATATTCTCCATAAAGGCGTGTTGCTGCTTCTTTCTTATATTTGGCGTATTGACCAACTGGGGCGAAAACCGGGGCGGATTTCAGCCGGCTGAGAAACACGACTCGAAGCCATCGTCACAAAGCAGGAGGTAGCGGCTGTTAAGAGAGCTTCCCATATCCGTATTTTAGAAAAAGACTGGCATGAACGACTCATCCGGCGAAAAAAGAAATAACAGGAAATCGACCGTCTGGCATGCGCTGAGCCTGGAAGAGGTTTTAGAAAAGCTTTCCTGCACCAGTGAGGGACTGAGCAGCGATGAGGCCCGTGACCGGCTCGGCAGCTACGGCCCCAACCGCCTGCCGCCGCCGCTGCGCCGCAGTTCGCTGAAGCGTTTTCTGCTGCAGTTTCATGATGTCCTGATCTATGTCCTGCTTGGCGCCGCGGCCATCACTGCCCTCATGGCTGATTGGGTTGATGCCGGGGTCATCTTCGGCGTTGTGCTTATTAATGGACTGATCGGCTTTGTCCAGGAGGGCAAGGCTGAAAAAGCGGTTGACGCCATCCGGAATATTCTCACCCATGAGGCTATGGTGCTGCGTGACGGCCATAAAATGACCGTACGGGTTGAAGATGTTGTTCCCGGTGATGTGGTCTTTTTGCATTCCGGGGATAAGGTGCCGGCCGACCTGCGCATGTTCCAGGTCAAGGACCTGCGGATTGAAGAGGCTGTCCTGACCGGTGAATCTGTCCCAGTGGATAAATTGACGGAGCCTGCAGCACCTGACGCTCCCCTGGGTGATCGCAGTTCCATGGCCTTTTCCGGGACCCTGGTCAGCCACGGCCAGGGAAGCGGCCTGGTGGTAGCCACAGGTGAGTCCACCGAACTGGGCAAGATAAACACCCTGCTCGCCGAAGTCCAGACCCTGAAGACGCGGCTGACCCAGCAGATGACCGAAACAAGCCAATGGCTTACAGGTGCTATCCTGATCCTGGCCGTATTAAACATGATTTTCGGCTTAGTGGTGCGCAGCTTTTCCTTTAGCGAACTCTTTTTTGCCAGTGTCGCTTTGGCAGTGGCGGCAATTCCTGAGGGATTACCGGCGATCATCACCATTACCATGGCTATCGGCGTGCAGCGCATGGCACGTCGTAATGCCATCATCCGGCGGTTGCCGGCAGTGGAGACACTTGGTTCCGTGACAGTGATCTGTTCCGATAAGACCGGGACACTGACACGAAACGAGATGACCGTGACCACGATCATCACCGCTGAAGAGACCTACCGGGTGGAAGGCGTGGGCTACGACCCACATGGAGGCTTTTCCCGCCACGGCCAGAACATTAACCCGGAGAAAGATGCACTGCTTCTTGAGCTGGCCCGGGCCGGACTGCTGTGCAATGACGGCGCCCTCCTGAAGCAGGAGGGGCAATGGCGCGTTCAGGGCGACCCCACAGACGGTGCCCTGATCGCTCTGGCCATGAAGGCCGGCCAGGATCCCGAATTGATCAACCATGAATACCCGCGGGCCGACACTATCCCCTTTGAATCCGAACACAAGTTCATGGCCACCCTGCACCATGATTACGCTGGTCACGGCTTCATCTATCTCAAGGGCGCTCCGGAACGGGTGCTTGAAATGTGCAGCAGGCAGCGGAGCGGCGGTGATGATCATCCCATTAACCTCGAGTACTGGAAGGAGCAGATCGACTCCATCGCCCGCCAGGGTCAGCGGACATTGTCAGTAGCCTACCTGGCTGTCGGAGAAAAGCGTGAGATGAGTTTTGCTGATGTGATGAACGGCCTGACACTGCTTGGGCTGTTCGGACTGATCGATCCACCACGGGAGGAGGCGGTGGCAGCTCTTACGAACTGTCGTACGGCCGGCATCAGGGTAAAGATGATCACCGGCGATCATGGATTGACCGCAACCGCCATCGGTGAGCAGATCGGCATGCAGACAGGAGACGGGGCTGTAACCGGCAGGATGCTGGATACGGCAGGAAATGATGAGCTTCAACTGCTGGTGCAGAAAACCGATATCTTTGCCCGGGTCAGCCCGGAACACAAGCTGCGGCTGGTAAAGGCCCTGCAGGCCAACGACCAGGTTGTGGCAATGACCGGGGACGGCATCAATGACGCCCCGGCGCTTAAACGTGCCGACATTGGGGTTGCAATGGGAATGAAGGGGACCGAGGCAGCCAAGGAAGCCGCGGAAATGGTGCTTGCCGATGATAATTTCGCCTCCATCGTCAATGCCGTGGAAGAAGGACGGACGGTTTATGACAACATCAAAAAGACGCTGGCCTTTGTGCTTCCAACCAATGGAGCCCAGGCGGGTATCATCATTGCTTCGGTGATGATGGGCATAAACCTGCCCATAACGCCGCTGCAGATCCTGTGGATCAACATGGTTACATCGGTGACCCTGGGCCTGTCGCTGGCATTCGAACCGCCTGAAGGCGATGTCATGCGCCGTCCGCCCCGCTCTCCCAGGGAGCCGCTTCTCACCCAGTTTCTCGGCTGGCGCATCATTTTCATCTCCACGATCATTGTCATGGGTACCCTCGGTCTTTTTATCTGGGACCGTGCCCATGGAGAAACCCTGGATATGGCCCGCACGACAGCAGTCAACACTCTGATATTTTTTCAGATATTCTACCTTTTCGGGGCACGCTACCAGTATACCTCAGTGCTTTCGCGTGAGGGTCTACTTGGCAACAGGACCGTGTTGTATGCCGCCGCTTCCATTGTGTTCCTGCAGATTCTCTTCACCTATCTGCCCTTATTCCAGAAGGTCTTCGGTACCTCTGCCATCCCCATGGGCGACTGGCTGCGTCTGCTCCTGTTCACCCCGCTGGTATTTGTGCTGGTGGAAGTTGAAAAGAGGATTATGCGGCAGCTGGAGAGAAGAAAAAAGGTGATGTAGAAACTCGATGGTATGCCAGGTTTTTTACAGGCAGCTACCCTTCAACGTTGGGAGCCGGCCGAGCCGATCCCCTGGTTGCTTTTCCATGGAGGCCTCCATGGTCATCAAACCAGAGAGGATCTATACAAATGATCCGGTCCCAGCCCCGCATGCCGTTTTTTTGCTGATGGTACACCATCCATAACTGGCCATCCGGGGTTTTTGTTATCGAGCAGTGTCCCGGACCGAAGATGTTGGCTGCCTTTTTTATTATGGGATTGCCGGCATATTTGGTAAAAGGCCCGACCGGGCTTGGCGCGGTGGCATAGCCGATGGCATAATCCTGCGTATCGGCGCCGCTGGCGGAATAAAGAAGATAATAGATGCCGCGGTGCTTCAGCATCCAGGGGGCTTCGGTCAGGGCTGCATGTTTCTTTTCCCAGGGATCGGCTGCCTGTATGATCCGGACAGGGTCACCCTTTTTCTGCACCGGAGAATCCATGGGCTGAACATGGATCCTGAACCCAGGATATTCCGCATAGTAAAGATAGTATTGACTGTCCTCATCCAGAAACATATGTGCGTCGATCGCATTTTCAACGAGTGTCCCCTGCTCTTTGAATACCCCGTCCGGCCGGTCCGATACAGCCACACCGATGCGGCCGCTTACTGTGTAGTACAGATAGAACTTCCGGTCCGCAGCGTTATAAAAAACATCGGGAGCCCAGACACCCGGTTCAAATGACTGAAATACCCTGGGTCCCTTATCCCAGTTGACCAGGTCGGGGGATATATACACATCGTAGCCGTGGTTGTCCCCGGTCGGGTACAGATAATATTTCCCTTCATGGAACAGGACGGCCGGATCCCCGATACCGAGCACGCCTGAAAAATTATCAGGCTCCGTCCTGTTGATGATAACGGTTTCAACCAGGACGGGATTTGTATATGTCTTCTCCACCTTTTTGCCTGTGGCAGCAAGGATCATCACACACAGCATGCCAAGTGCGGCGGCGCCCGTAAAAATGAAAGTGAGTTTTTTTTTGCGCATTATTGAGGTCCTGGTGAAAAGCAGGGTGATTATACCTCAATAAAATAATACACGCCTGCCTTCCTGGAAACCACATACTGTCATTTCCCTCACATTAGCGGCAGATAATTTTTAAATGCCTGCCGGATTGGGTAAAAACAGGAGATGCAGTTAATTAATATAAAGAGGAAACGACGAGATACACCTGGGGAAATGATCGGCCAGTGCGAAAAACGGCAAATATATGCCCATGCCCTGGGTGGTCGGCTGACGCTGAATTATTGAAGTCCCAGTTCCCTTTTTTCAGCACCTTCATAGATACATATCGTTTTGGGGACAAACAGGTTGTTTGCCGGATGTTCGGCATCATAATCCACATTTATGCCGCCGATATAAAAGGACCGGCCGCCATTTTTTTTGAGCAGGGAGTCAAATATAGTGCAGCCAAGCTCAAAAAGTTTTTCCGCTGCCGCCGCCATGGGATAAGGATTCAGTGTAATCTCATCCAGGTAGGGAATGAGGGCTTTTTCCGTCTCGTTCATCTCAAAATCTTTAAGGACAGGGGGTTCATTGTTGTTCTGCCGCTCTTCGTGTCTCTTGAGTAGCGCTGCGAGAAGGCCGCAGGAAGAACTGGGCTTCCGCATGCCGTATCTGTCCGTCATGCCAAGTGTATATTTGGAGTCGCAGCCGACATGTGTCGCGTGGAATACGACACTCCAGGGATTGTTGCGCAGTTCCGGGATATGATGAGAGGGGGGGCCGAGGCTTTCAATGCTCCGGCCGGCAGGGTAGGCGCCAAAGGCGTTGAGATCGAACCATCCGGAACTTCTGCCTGCGCTCATAAGCAGAAAACCCAACTGGTCCTGATTGTCGTCCCGGCAAAAACATTTTATTCCCAGGGCATTTTCGCCAAGGCTGATGCCTTCATCATCAAGGTGCTTTCTTAACATGGGCACAAAGTCCCCGTAGGCGTATAGTGAATGTTTGCTTCTTCGTGCTTCAAAGGCGGCCTTTATCTTTTCTGTCAGCTCCTTTAAATCCGCTGGTTTGCAAAGAAAGTCCAGCGCTCCCAGCTTCGCGGCTTCTTCTCTGTCTGAATCCGTGCCGTGGCCACTGAGTATTATGGTTTGTAAAGCGGGGTAGCTTTTTCTGACCTTCCGGAGGACCTCCATCCCGTCTAAACCCGGCATCCTGAGATCAAGGATCATGATATCCGGCGCATTTCTTTCAATGGATTCCAAAGCCTCTTTGCCGCCGAAGACGGCCTCAGCGGCAACACCACGAGAGCCAAGGCGTTCAGACAAAGTCCTGGCAAACATTTCTTCATCATCGACCAGCAGCACTTTAATTTTTGCATTTTTCGGCATAGCAACCGTCGCGCCCTTTGCAATCAATTTTGTGTATGTGCAGTTAAATTGTGTACATTTCTTCCGGGGGCTCCACTAAGCGGTCGGAAGAAATACCTGCATTCCCATGATCGGCCAGATAAACTGAACCGCTATCCAGGTGACCACCATAAGCAGAAGACTGGCCGGGATGCCATAGTAAAAGAATTCGCCGGTGGTGAACTGTTTTGAGGTATAGGCGATGGCATTTGGGGCAGCCCCCACCAGGAGCAGAAATGGCATTCCAGCCACAACCAGGGAAGAGAAAACTATCACCTCACCGGCCACACCAAGATATGGAGCAATGACCAGGGCTACCGGCAGGGATATGGCGATTGCCGCTACGTTCATGATGAAGTTTGTCATCATCATAACGAAGAATGCCATGCCCAGGATGAAGACAATGGCCGGTGCACTCTGGAACAGGGTGAGCCAGTTGACGGCCATCCATTTTGCCGCCCCGGTCTCCCAAAGACAGAAACCGATGGACATGGCGCCGGCAAAGAGCAGGATGATGTTCCAGGGTATTTCCTCCAGGTCGTCGATATCAAGGATATTGACAATAAAGAACATGATTGTTGAACAGAGGAGAATGCCGGTTTTATGAAGGTTCGTCATGGCGGGAATAAAGGATTTTCCTGAAATGACAAGAATTGTAGTGATGACAATGATTATGGCCAGGATCTCCTGCATGGACCAGGCACCCAGTTCCCTGTACATCCTCCTGGCTTTATTCCTGAGGCCGGGAATAGATATTTTTTCGGGCTTGCAGACAAACATGAAAAACCCCCAGAGCAGAAAAGTCATTATCCAGCCGATGGGGGCCATGTAATAGCTAAGTTCGAAGAAGCTGATGTCTACACCGGTAATGTCTTTGTAAAAGCCGAGAGCCACAGCTCCGCGGGCCGCACCGAGCAGGGTTATGATGCTGCCGGCGCCGGCCACATAGGCCATGCCGATAAACAGCCCCTTGCCGAATTTGGTGGGGCCTTCTTTGTCGGTATAAAGAGAATAAATGGCCATGAGCAGCGGAAACATTGTAGCCGCAACCGCTGTGTGGGCCATGATATGGGTGAGAGCGGCAGTGAGCACAAAACAGCCCAAGTATATCATGCTGGTTTTCTCGCCGACAATGGAGAGCATCTTATAGGCGATCCTTTTCGTCAGGCCGGTCTTGGTAAAAACCATGCCGATTACAATAGACCCGAAAATAAAAAGAACGGATGGATCCATGAAATCTGTAAACGCAACCTTGGCAGGGCGGATAAAAAATAATGCCTGCAGCATGCCGATTGTCAGGCTGGTAATACCGATAGGTACAACCTCAAACACCCACCATGTAGCAGCAAGAAGGAAAACGGCAATGGCCCCTTTCCCTTCCTTGGTGAGAAGAAAATGTTCTCCTTGCGGGTCGACCGCATCAGGCCACATGGGAGAATAATATACAGCTGCAAACAGGCCCACACCTGTCATCAGAAAGAGAATTCTCTTCCAGTCAATCGGCGTTCTCTCGACTGCTAAGCCCACTTCAGAATCTGAATTCTTCATGGTTTCCCGTCCTTGTTCCCTTGGAATTTTTCTGCAATTAAAATTAAATTCTGCACCTGGCAGTGATGGCTTTGAAAATTTCTTTCAACCGTATGACGCCAATTACACGCCCCTCTTCAACAGCGGGCAGGACAGTAAATTTTGTGTTTATCATGATAGCCAGTGCTTTCAAAACAGGGTCACCGCCTTTTACAGTATGTTTTATCGGCGACATGAGGTCGCTGATATGTATATGGGACCATTTGGTGCACTCCACAAAGAAGGAATCTTCCCACAGAATTGTCAGATCGGGGAATTGGGAGCTTTTGCCTTCAAACTCCTTAACCTTTGAAGCCTCTTTCAAACGCGGATCCAGGCTCAGCAATATATCCTGTAGCGTCACACGGCCACTGAGCTGATTCCGGTCATTAAAAATCAGGAGCTCAGCGTACCTGATGCGGTCATACTCGCCACATGTGTAGGAAATAAGCTCCGCAACAGCATCATGAAGAGTCTGGTGTTCATGGAGGTGAGGAAAGTCCTTAAGGGGAATTACCAGGTCTCTTACAACTGGATTATCAGAAGCCATTCGTCTCTCCTTTTTGTCAAGTGATGGAGATATGTGCCCCGGCAGGGCTTTAATAATTTTTCAGTGGACGGGCAGAAGATGCAGCTTACCTGTCCCGGAAATTTGTTTGTCAAAACCCGGCTTGCGCTGCAAGGCGTCCCTGTATAAAAAACCCTATAAAAAGGTTAGGGTCACCAGGTCTTGCTTTTAAGGATCTTCTTTACCTCTTCCTGGCGGCTTTTTTCCACCACAAGCATTCTTTTATGCTTTGCCTCTCCGATTTTCTCCAGCAGCTCATTCAGATCGACCGGTTTTTCAAGAAAATCATCCGCCCCTAATTTCATGGCTTCGATGCCGCTTTTTACAGTTGCGTGGCCGGTCAACATGATTATTTCCAGGTCCGGACGTTTTTCCTTGATGCGCTTCAGGGTTTCAATGCCATCGATTCCGGGCATGGCAAGATCAACAATTATTGCGTCAAAATTCTGATCTTCCACCTGTTTTAAAGCGTCTTCGCCGCTGGTCACTGCATCGACCTTGAGGCCCCGGGCCTCTAAACGCTGTGAAAGCGCCTCCAGAAACTGTTCCTCGTCATCAACCAGTAATACATTGGCCTCAATTCTTTTTGTCATGTCCGCACCTGTCATTTGGATCCTACTTTTCTCTTTCTTTCATGAAACTGCGCGCGGTGTCGTACTCACCGGCCTCCGCAAAGGCTGCCGCAGCCATGGAGCCCTCAATTTTTTCTCTGTGCGCGGCCTTGATGCGACGGACCAATAACTCGATGTCAACAGGCTTTTTCAGGTAGTCAAAAACCCCTATCCGCCGTGATTCCTCTTCATCCCGATCAGTCCCGTGGCCTGTTAAAATGATAACACGTATGTTCGGGAATTTCTTCTTTACCTGGCGCAGGACCTCCATCCCGTCAATTCCAGGCATTTTAAGATCAAGGACCATGACATCAGGCTCCTTGTCGTCAACAAAGCTCAAGGCCTGTTCACCATCATAGACTGTTTCGTTTTCAAGGTCACGCATTTGCAGGCGCTCGGATAGAGTCTGTACAAATGTCTGCTCATCATCAACAAGAAGTACTTTCATTTCTTTCATGGGGTCCTCCTGTTTAGTCTCGGCCCAATTTTTCAGCCGATATTTTCTCAGCCGCAGGCATCCTGGTAAAATTTTGAGCGGTCTCAAATTCTCCTGCCTGGGCAAAGGTTGCTGCCACCATAGCATCTTCAAAAACATTCAGCAGAGTCCGCTTCCGGCTCGCTTTTATGCGGGCTTTTCTCCGCTTTAAAGCACTGAGGACTTTTGTTCTCAGTGAATCAACATCAAAAGGAACTGTAATATCGTCAGAGGCCCCCTGGCGCATACCCTCCATGGCAAGTGCGATGTTTTCAGAGTCGCTTAGCAGGATCACCTCGCTTTCCGGCTGGTTTTTCTTCAGACGGGCGAGGACCTGCATTGCATCGTGTCCATGCTGCCTGATGTCCAGAAGAGCCAGGTCAACTTCATGATTTGCGCACACTTCCAATGCCTCATGTTTGCTGCCCGCCGTTACTACTGAAGCCTTGAGAGGCTCCAGATTCCCGGACAAATTCCGCAAGAAGAAAGGGTCCTCTATAACAAGAAGGACTGTCGCACTCATAACGTTTCCCTTTACCATGTGTGTTTGTTTCGGGCACTGCACCTTTGGATTTCTTTGCACGCTGCTGCAGTCCGGTTATATGGAGACGGTGCCATACAGCAGTCGAATCCCCTGCAGACCAAGATCTTTGGAAATTGCCGCATTAAAGCCCCTATTGCCGTAAACCCTTGGTTCTAAGAAATTCAGGGCCTCATCGTAAAGCCCGGATTCTGCAAAAGTGGCGGCCATGAAAACTTTATTCAGCCAGGTTGGCTCCAGTGAAATATCCGGGTCAGGAGTCATATCTCTTGCAGTGTCCCACTCGCCTGCCTCGGCAAAAGTTGCCGCCATCATGATTTTCTGGAATTTTTGTGAGAAGTTTTTCATAACAGGCCTCCTTTGGTAGAGCATCCGCGACGATGCTGAAAGGGTTTATCTTGCCATTAGTATTAGCAAGAGGTGTGCCATTTCTTTATTATTCAATAATATCAAAATGTTATAAAAGAACATTGAGAAAGCTGGCATAGGGGTAATGACCTGAAATGAAACAACATGAAACACTACTGGGCGACACTGAGATGGAGCGGATTTGATTTTTCCTATTGTTGTCAATAAGTTGCAGATATATGCGGGGGGAAGCCGGCAGAGAAAGAGGCGGTGTTTTATAATGAAACATATTAAAACAAAAGGGGTGGCCTGGGTGCTGAGAAGAAAGGGCCAGGAGCTATGCTGCTAGGTATCGCTGCGATCTGAAGGCTTAATGGAAGAGATTGTTACTGCCATCACTTCATTCCCGTCCGCCCCGATCCTGCGGGAAAATGCGGCACCCAGCATATGCAGAACCTCCGGCAGCAGCTCCTCCCAGGGAGAGGTCCCTTCCGGTTCTTTTCTTGTCCCTTCCAGGTTCACAACTATTTCAACGGCACCGTTCTGCCTCCCCACCGCGATCTCAATCCGGCTGTCCTTCTCCAGGCCTTGAAGAGCGGGCCACACTATGCAAAAAACTGCAAACTGCAGGAGGGCGGGATCATTGAAAATTGCAGGCACATTCTCGGCAAAGGAAGAGACCAGATCAACCTGCTTCTGCCGGGCAAACCGGTGCAGAAGATAGATTTCCTCCTGCAGGACATCGGTGACGCTTAATGACGAAAGGGGTTGATCCATGCGGTGCGCGAATCCACTGAGAAACCGGCACATTTCGGCCGCCTGGGCTACGCGTTCACCAATCACGGAGATGATCTTTTTATAGCGTTCGCGGTCTGAGGTCTGCCCCTGCTCTTCAAGCAACAGCAGGTCTTCGATCAGGCCGCTTGATTCCCTGATAATGGCCAGGTGGTTTTTAAACTCGTGGGAGAGGCTCGCCATCAATTTGCCCACAAAGGCCAGCTGCAGCTCCCTGAGGCGCTCTTTACTCCGGGGGGTCATTCATCGTCCCCCTTGTTCAGGTTAGCCTGCCGCCTGGCCATGGCCTGGTTGATCTTTGCTGTAAGCTCATTGATGTCGGCCGGTTTCATGACACAGTCAAAAGCACCATGCTTATTATTGCCAACACTGGCTAAAGGAAGACCAGCCCCATGTCCGGTCAGCAGAATCACTTCAATGAAGGGATTATATTTTTTTATCTCATTCAATGCCTCCATGCCGTCCATGCGCGGCATTTTCAGATCGAGCAAGACCACGTCAGGAAAATCCTTGGCATGGATAAGGGCCAGCGCATCCTCGGTACAGAAACAGGCGGTGGTTTCAAAACCCCTTATATTCAAGCGTTCTGCCAGGGTATTGGCAAATTCTATTTCATCGTCAACTATCAAAACCTTCACTTGCGCCATTATGCATCCTCCGGCTCAAATTGATTTTAATTGGTAGAATTACGCTGAATGTGCTTCCTACCCCAACACTGCTCCGTATAGAAATTTGGCCGCCGAGCTTCTTGATAATACCATAGGTTATGAAGAGGCCGAGGCCGGTGCCTTTTTTTTCGCCGCTGTCTTTCGTAGTGAAAAAAGGCTCAAAGATATGGCTTATGATTTCCTGTGGTATTCCTTTGCCATTATCAACGACGTCAATCTGAATTGCGTTTTGATCCCGCAGCTTGGTGGCTATGGTGATCCTGCCGTCTTTATCAATGGCATCAATGGCGTTGTTGATCAGGTTGAGAAAGATCTGTTGGAGTTGGCCGCGGTCACTTTCAATGACCGGGAGAGATTCTCCAAGATTTAAATCAATATGAATGCCGCGATAAAGCGCTTCCTTGTCGAGAAAACCAAGGACTTCCTGCATGAGGCTATTGATGTCAATGGACTCCAGGGTTACATCCATCCGTCGCGCAAAGCCCAGGAGCCGGTGGGTGATGACCTTGCAGCGTTCCACCGCATCGGATGTGCCATGGATCTCGGCAGTAATCTTGGGCTTGTACTTAAACTCTTCGGAAAGCTCAAGCAGGTCCATTATCAGCCCTGTTTTGGCGCTGATAATTGCCAGGGGGTTGTTTATTTCATGAGCGACTCCGGCAGCGAGACGTCCGATGGAGGCGAGTTTGCTGGTGTGTTCAACTTCGGCCAGCATGGATTCCCGTTTTTCGTCAGCTTCACGAATGCGGCTCACAAAAAGGTTGGTGATCCGTAAAATAACAAGCAGCGCCAATATGGTGCTGATCATGACGATAAAAAACAACCGGGCCTTAAAGAAGGACCAGTCTTTACCGTAGAGGTACCCGTGCTTCAACAGGACAAGCGCCCAGGGCGTTCCTTCAATATACGAGACAGCCTTCAAAACAACATAATCCCAGACGCCCCTGTCTTCGGTAATGGTTATGCCGATGCGGTTGTCCGGCAGCTCAAAAGGATAAGGGCTCAAAGGGGCACCATATTGCTGGGACGAAGACTGAAGCAGAGGTTCTCCATCACGGGAAACAAGAAAGATGTCAGACAGGGCTCCCGTGCTGATTCTGTCAATATACTTATCCAGGGTCGTGACATCGATGCTGGTCCTGAACACCCAGTTCTGACCGACATCTGTATTAAAGAAGCTGACTGCAATGGCAAAATGGGGCACCTTGCGATAACCCATCTCAACCTTGCCGACAAAAGTTTTACTGGAACTGATTGCCTTGAAACATTCCCGGTCACTGTAATCCTTCCCTATTAAGTCAAAAGGACCTGCGTATGCCCTCTGGATCCCTTCATGATCAATAATGCCCAGGTCCACCAGCCCGGGATAATGCGACTTGAGGCGATGATACAGTTTATTCAGGCTGTCCTGGTCTACAAGCGCTTTATACGTATGTTCATTAACCGTATAAACCAGGACGTTCTGGAATTCAGACAAAAAGGCTTCAATGGTTCTTTTGGCACTTTCAGCGTTCCAGCGGAGATTGGTCAGCATCTGGGAGCGGTAGGCGTAATAGCTCAACATTGTGGTCAGAATAAGAGGGATCAGGAAAGTCGCTGTCATAACCAGGAACAGGATCCGGCGGAAACGCTTATACCGTTCAGGGGAAGTCAGCGTTTTATGGTAGTCTTCAACGTCATGGAAAATCCGTTGTATCCATCCAGGTTTGTTTATCATGGCTTCTCTCCATGAATACTGGCGCCAGGCAGAATCGCACCGGGTCTTAGATCATTTGTCATGGCAGAATGTAAGGCCTGCTCGTGGGGGCCGATGACCCCGTCAACCACCTTGATTTTCTTCCATTTAAGATACTGGTAATGGGTATCTTCTATACCGCCGCAGATAAGCAGTGCAACGTTTTCCTTGATAGCCAGGCCGCAGATGTCTTCTCCGGATGTTCCGGGAAGCAATATAATTCTGGGCTCTCCGGTAATTTTTCCTTCCTGCGTTTCGGTAATGAGAATTTCCGAGGTCAGGTCGAACCGGGGGGCCACTTCATCTTTTTGGATGGTTATCAATATCTTCATGCCGGATGTATTTTATCCTTACAGCTCAGATATGATATATAAAGTGGAAAATGGTCAAACATATTTATGCCAGATCATGGTGTTTTATCTTTCTCCACAGCTTGCTGCGGGACCAACCAAGCAGTTCGGCTGCCCTGGACCGGTTTCCCCCTGTTTTGGTCAGGGCTTTCAGTATCATGTCTTTTTCCACTTCCCCCCAGCCGACAGGCACGGGCATGGTGAAAGCTGCCGTATTTGCAGGAGTATCCATGACAATTTCCCCGTTTTCCCGGAGCGTTGCCCGGGTGCTGGCGGCTGAAGGAGAAGGGGCCGGCTCCATGCTGAGCAGGGTTTTTGGCAGATGCTCCGGCCGGATGGTTTCATCCGGGCAGACGTTGACCGCATATTCCACGATGTTCCTTAATTCGCGGATATTCCCGGGAAAACTGTAGGAAGATAATAACTTGAGGCAGGCGGCATTGAAGCCTTTTGTCTTTTTCTTCAGGTTTGCCCGGAACTCACGGAAGAAATGGTCAAGCAGGAGATGGAAATCGTCTTCCCGCTCCCTTAGAGGCGGCAGATGCAGGCGCAGAACATTAAGCCGGTAAAAAAGATCTTCGCGGAATGTGCCCTGCCTGACAAGTTCGCCCAGGTCCCGATGGGTGGCAGCTATAATCCGTACATCCACACTGACTTTTTTTGACCCTCCGACCGGGAAGAATTCTTTGTCATCAAGGACGGTTAGAATTTTCACCTGGAGCGGCAGCGGCAGATCGCCGATTTCAGTGAGAAACAGCGTGCCTCCATGGGCCAGGCGAAACATGCCCGGTTTGTCTTTATCGGCTCCGGTAAAGGCGCCGCGCACATGCCCGAACAGTTCCGATTCAAGGAGTGTCTCAGGCAGGGCGCCGCAGTTGACTTTTATGAAAGGAAAGCGTGATCTTTTGGATGCCTTGTGAATGGCCTCGGCAACAAGGTCCTTGCCGGTGCCGGTTTCGCCGGTGATCAGTACAGAGGCATCTGTTCTTGCTGTTATGGGCAGCAGTTCAAAAATTTCCTGCATCTTCGGGCTGTTGCCCATAATCTTTTCATGCCCGGAAAAACCGTGAATTTTATTATCAAGATCCTTGAGAAGAGAAATGTCTTCAAGGAGGATCATGGCGCCTTCCTTTTGCCCCGAGGTTAATTGCAAAGGGGATATCGTGAAGCGGACAGGGATTTTCTTGCGGCTCTGATTGATAATATCCCCTTCCAGAGTCATTGTTTGCTCAGATGTAAGAACCCTGCCGACCGGGTCGCCATTACTTGACAGATTGCTGCGGATGACATTTTCACCTTGAACCCCGAC
>Ga0111148_1037_pt1 | contig 16255 bp, 12 predicted proteins | sample DeeMarSeWOR28_12_FD_80359 | JGI IMG/M metagenome (GOLD analysis project Ga0111148, IMG submission 80359) | Desulfobacterales bacterium SG8_35 | reverse complement strand
GAGCCTGGCAAAAACTATCAGGTTTTCCCTGACTGTCAGGTTTGAGGGCAGCGCGGTATACGCTGAGGAAAAATTGACCTGCGCCAGGATTTTACGGCGGTGCCGGGCCACATCAAGACCCATTATGCTGATGGAGCCACTGGTAGGCTTAATCAGCCCCAGCATGCAATGGATGGCGGTCGTCTTGCCTGCCCCGTTGGGACCCAGGAGGCCGAGGATATCACCCCGGCATACCTTGAAATTCAAGGAATCAAGCGCGGTTAAGCTGCCAAACCGCTTGGTCAGCCGGCGCACTTCAGTTATGGCAGGAGCGCTGCCAGTGTTTATGGAATCCTGATGCATTGAAGTCTATTCTAATTCTTTATAGGGAAATAAAACCAATTCAAGCAAATAATACCCTATCCCGCGGCCTTTCTTCCACCTTTCAATTTCTGCCTTCCCGGAAAGGCTGCCGCTGCAAGTCCATAGAGAACTAGGGCTGTCATTACGACTGCCACAAAGCCGAAATGGATAGCCAGCAGAGTGGCCAGGACAGCTGCAATAACCGAGGCACAGCCGTTCACAGCCCAGGCCCAGGGGATCAGGTCCGGCGCATGAGCTCCCACCTCTGTCAATGCCAGCGGGAACGGCATTCCCATGCTGAATGCAAGGGGCCCAAGCATCAAGACCGCAAGAAGTATCTTCATGGACCCGGGCAGCCGGTTGAGAACTTCAAACAGGAGATCCGCAATGATCAGGTCGGTCAAGCCCAGCCCCAGAATAATGGCAACAGGCCAAATTACGTGGATTGTTTTTGCCTGGCCATAGCGGCTGCCCAAGCCGGCAAAAACAAGAAAGACTGCCAGAACAAGTGCCGCAGCATAGAGCGGATGGCCCAGGTAAAGGATAAATTTCTGGATAAAGGCGATTTCCAGGAAAAGAAATCCCAGGCCGATGGCACAAAAATACAGAAAAATCCGGGACCGGCTCCAGCTTGATCCCGTGACCGGGGTATAGGGCTTTACTGCAACGGGTAACAGGATAAGCACCAGGCTGGCAACTATTGCCTGGAGCAGGGTAAGCACCAGGATCAGGTATCCGGACTCAAGGAGGACCATGCCGCCCTGCCCTTTGAGCCGCAGTATCTCCGGCAGGGTCTGCCACTTGAAGAAATTTGAAAAATAGGGTTTGTCATCCGTCCCCGGCTTAATATTGAATTTATATCTGTCCATGAACCTGTCGGCTCCGTTTTGCAGCAGGCTGACTGCAGCCTCATGGAAATAGGGTTGCCGCAGGATGTTAAAACGGTTGGCCTCCTGTTTTTGCATACCGGGATAGTACACGAGATCAAAGAGCCGCTCTTGGCAGAACTCTCTGACCAGCCCGATCTCTTCCCTGCTGAAAGGTGTTTTTTTTACCAGCAGGGAAGCAGACTGCCAGGAACGGATCATGACCAGATGGTTTTCAGGATCCTCTATGCCAAGAGCCTTAAGCGCTGCAACTGCTGTAGCAAAAAGTTTCAGGGTGTCCCGCGGCGGCAGTTTGACCCAGCGGCTCATGCTCAGATAGCCTGCGGAAGCAAGATGGTTGATATATTCCTCTAGTGCTTCCAGGGTATACAGGTAGTTTTCATTCAGGGCATAGAGTCCTGCCGCCGAACTGCTGAAAGATTCGAGCATCGGCAGGTGAATAAGGTCGAATTTCTTCGTGCTGCCCGAAACAAAGCTGCGTGCCTCTTTAATGTGCAGATGGACATTTTCCCGGTCAAAGAGCCTGCCGGAGAACTCAGACCGTTCCCTTACCAGTTGCGTAACCTGTGGATTAAGCTCCACTGCAGAAATGTCAGGCACATCAAAGAAAAGAGCCTGCAGGATATCAGACCCGCCGCCGGCTCCAAGGATAAGGATGTCCTGCAGCCGTTGCAGGTGATAGGGCAGGGCCGAGGTCAGCTTGTCAAGATAGGCAAGGTCTGCAGTGTCATCCGGAAACCCTGTTATGACATTCAGGGAATCTCCGTCCACAAATATTCCCAGTTGGACAGGCGGCTCGGACTCAGCAGTGAGGCTCAGTCCAGGGGCATACCTGAGTGGAACAAGGTTGTTTTCAACTACTGTCAGCAGGGCCAATGGACTTGAACGCTGCTCAATAATTCTGCTGCCCTTGATGCGCAGCTGCTGGCTCAATCCTTTATAGGGGGAAATCGCCGGTTCGGTCCAGGATGCAGGCAGCAGAAACAGGGGGGCAGCACCAGCGATGAAAAGCAGCGCCGGCCAGCGTGGCTGCAGGCGCAGTTCCAGCCATGCCACCGCGCCAATGGCACAGATCATGCTGCCCAGGAGGAGCAGGATCCTGTGGGGGAAAAGAAGGAAGAGCACCACAATGACAAAAACGGATCCCAGCCCTGCCCCGCAAAGATCAGCAGCATAAATATCCGAGATCCGCTGCCGGTATTGAGAAAAAGTTAGAGCTATGCAATTTGCCGCGAAAAAAAAAGGCAGGGCCAGCAGCAGATAAAGCGCAAAAAGTTTCAGCCACTGCCTGTTGTCCCACAATATCTCATCAGGATTAAAAAGCAGGTGCTGTCCCGCAAGATAACAGGCTACTGCTGCCAAGCCGAAGAGGAGAATGTTTGCTATGAAAGCCAGGGAGAAACAGCGCAATAGCCGCTGCCTGGAAAAGGCCAGGAAGGTGCCGCTGGCACCATATCCCAGCAGGGCGAGGCTTATGATCATATAGGCGAAATGGTGGTACTGGATAATGGAAAAAAGGCGCATCAGGAGGATTTCGTAGGAAAGCGCCATTGCCGACACAAGTGATATTGTAAGACGGGGTGGGGGAATATCCTGCATACTGCTGAAAGTATTTCGCGCCATAGACGGATAATTCTTCTGGTATGGTCATGCAGCCCGGCCCGGCGAAGCTGCCGAAATATCCCATATGCTTAAGATTTTGCTCCCCTTTTCAGTGATCCCCTGTCAGGGGCACGAAACGAACAGGCAGCATCTGCCGGGTTGTGACGGAACCTGCGCTGTCCTTTGCAACAAGCACCAGCTGCTGTACCATGAACCTGCTGCCCACAGGGATCACCATGACACCACCGGGCTTCAACTGCCGGATGAGCGGCGGCGGAATATGCCCGGCAGCGGCAGTTACCACTATGGCATCGAAAGGCGCCTCTTCCTCCCAGCCGTAATACCCGTCGCCCTGCCGCGTTTTTACCCGGTCGTAGCCTAATTTTTCCAAACGCTTTGCGGCTTCAACTGCCAGGGGACCTATGATCTCAATAGTGAAAACCTCAGCACCCATTTCCGCCAGCACGGCTGCCTGGTATCCGGATCCCGTGCCTATCTCAAGCACCTTGTCGCCGGGATCAATGCTGATCAGATCCGTCATAAGGGCCACTATGTACGGCTGAGAAATTGTCTGTCCATGGCCGATGGGCAGGGGCTGATTAGCATAGGCCCATGACTGTTCTGAAGGGGGCACAAACTTGTGGCGGGCAACAGTGCCCATAACGGTCATGACCCGTGGATCAAGGCTTTTCCTGTTGATATAAAAGCTGGTCTCACGTACATCTGCCTCGATGGCCCTGACCATTTTGCGGCGGGCCTCCTCATACTGGTCAAAGCCCATGGCAGGGCTGCCGAAGACAAGCAGGAACAAGCAGGTATAAAGAAACAGAAAGACTCTCTGCCTGAAGAGATGCATCAGGATTTTCCTCCCTCAAGTTTGTTTTAAGTATTATTATATATTAATCCGCAAACCTTTGCCTGTCAGAATAATAAAAAATTGATCCGGCAGTTCGGGCTTATTTAATCATCGGAATGCAATAAATGTTATTTTTTCTCATCAGTTTTTTACTTATTTACGGTGGTTTTCACCTCTATTTCTTTCTCAGGCTGCAGGCTGCCCATACCCTGCCAGCCTGGGCCCAGCTTCTACTCGCAGTCTTTTTGCTTTTCATGATTATAGCCCCCATCCTCGTACGCATCATGGAGCAGGCCGGGCATGACCGGCCGGCCATCCTTCTTGCCTATATCGGCTATATCTGGATGGGCTTTGTCTTTCTATTTGCTGCAGCAGCCCTTGCTGTGGACTGTTACCGGATTCTTGTCTGGAGTGCGGGCCTTTTCCTGCACAAAAGATCGGTGTTCCAATTACACACCAAGGCAGCTTTTTACCTGCCCCTTGTTTTTTCCCTGTTTGTTTCAGTATGGGGTGCTTTTGAGGCCTGGGATATCCGGCTTGAAAAAATTACGCTTGCAAGCCCCAGGATACCTGCAGCTTTGCACGGGCTCCGCATTGTCCAGATCTCAGATGTCCACCTGGGGCTTATCGTCCGGCATAAAAGACTGGCAAAAATCCTCGCGACCGTAAAAAGGGCAGAACCGGACATCCTGGTCTCAACCGGGGACCTTGTGGACGGCCAGATAAACAGCCTGGCAGGACTGGCCGAGATGCTGCAGGAGATCAAACCCCCATACGGCAAATACGCGGTTACCGGCAACCACGAATTCTATGCCGGCCTGCCTGAGGCCCTGGCATTTACGGAAAAGGCTGGATTTACAATTCTGAGACATGAGAGTGTCGCAGTAGCAGACGGCTTCAGTATTGCCGGCGTTGATGATGCGGCTCATAAATATTATAACAACCAGGACCAATCTTCTGAAAAGGATATCCTGCAGGCCCTGGACCGGAAGAATTTCACCCTGCTGCTCAAACACAGACCTGTGCCGGACCGGGAAAGTCTGGGGCTTTTTGACCTGCAGCTTTCCGGGCACACTCACAAGGGACAGATTTTCCCTTTCAATGTCGTCACCCTGCTTTATTTTCCCATCCATTGGGGGTGTCTCAACCCGGTTGATCATTGTTATATGTACGTCAGTAGAGGCTCTGGAACATGGGGCCCACCCATTCGATTTCTTTCCCCTCCGGAAGTGACACTTATCGAACTTGTCTCAGAAAATAAAAAGTTATGAAGTATAGGGTTGCCAGACTTTTTGAGAATTACTAACATCGTTATATTGAAATTCTAACCCCCTGATTGCTGAGCCGGCCGGCTGTCACTGCATTTAAGGGCCGTATGGATATAATCCTTGAGCAATGAACTATTGGCGTAAAGGCTTTTTCTCTACTCCGGTGCTATTGCTCAAGATTTTTTTAGATTCAGCAATAACAGGCAAAGGTTACGCGACCCTGTGTATATGGCAACCATAAAACAAGGAGGAGATCATGAGCACGACGGAACAAAATCTGGCTGAGGCTTTTGCCGGGGAATCACAGGCCAACAGGAAATATCTCGCCTTTGCCAAGAAGGCCGAGAGAGACGGGTATCATCAGGCTGCAAGACTTTTCAGGGCTGCGGCTGCAGCTGAGACTGTCCATGCCCATGCCCATCTGCGGGCAATGGGCGGCATCCGTTCCACCAAGGAAAACCTGGAAGAGGCCCTGGCCGGAGAAACCCATGAATTCAAGAACATGTATCCCGATATGATCAAAATCGCAGAAGCAGAAGGCAACAAGGCAGCTGCCCGTTCCTTTTCCTATGCCAACGAAGTTGAACAGGAACATGCCGCCCTGTATCAAAAGGCCCTGGACAGCCTGGACAACATGGAGGAGTGTGACTATTACATCTGCTCGGTGTGCGGTCATACCCATGAAAAGGAAACGCCGGAAAAATGCCCGGTCTGCGGCGCCAATGCCAATGCCTTTTTCAAGGCTGAATAAGGGCCAGCTTTTTATTCCGCTTGCGAAGCCACCGGCCAGAGATGAAAGCCCCTGTCCAGCTTAAAGCCGACGCCGGTGGCTCCCTTATGCAGATACAAGGCCCAGGCCCAGGCCTGCTCGAAAAAACTGGTTGTTGATGACCAGTAGACATCCCTGACATTTGCAAAGGGATGATCAGCAGGCAGGGCCGGGCTGTGCCGGGAACAGTCAACCAGCGACTCCAGTTCATTGATGCTGGGCAGCCTCCAGCGCAAGGAAGGTTCCGGCAGGGGCAGATCAAGGTTTTTCACATGATGCAGGGTTTCCTGCCAGTTCATTTTTCCGGATCCGGCATCTGCATCCTGCAGCCAATAGAGACCGGTGAGTTTATCCAGCACCGCTGCCTGCTTTACCACAAAGCGGGGCTCAGGCCAGGTCAGCCCCATCTGCAGTTCACCGTCCTGCCCTGTTCCCCGGCATGATATCTCACTGCCCTCTGCATCAAAGCATTTGTTCTGGCCGGTTAAAGGCAAAACCCCCCTGCCTCTGCCGCATACGGGCCAGAAAAGATAGTGCTGATCCTTGCGGCCAAAGAACATGCGCGCTCCTTCCATGTGCACATACCAGGCATATGCAGGGTTGATTGCAGCGGTGCTCGAAGTCCAGTACCAGCCCAGAAAAACATTTTCAAAGGGGTGGGCTGCAGGCAGGGCGGGCTTCCGCGCCTCAAATGTCATGAGACTCCTGAGTTCCCTGCGGTTCGGCAAGCGCCAATCTGTACGGCTCCCAATTTCTTCCCTGTTCATCCCGGCGACATAATCAAGCGCCTCCTGCCAGGTTACGGGAAACTCGGCAGGATTAGCATTTTTAAGCCACTGCAGACCGGTGAGTTGGTCGAGTACCAGTTCTTCGTTCATGATGAACCGCTCTAAAGGCCAGGGAATGCCGGCTTGAAACTCGCCATCCTGGCCGGAATTCTTACAGGGCACAATGGTGCCGTTGCTGTCGTAACAAGAAGCCTGTCCTGTCCAGAGGTATCCGGGCATAATTTTTGAGGGGTTCTGTCAATCGTCGGCAGTTTCATATGCCGACAACGGGTCAAGGGGTCAAGGGGTCAAAATAATGCAAAATTTATAATTCAAAATTCAAAATTTTACCCAACACTCCGGTATTCCGGTTATGCTATTGACGATTTCCCCCATATAATTAATGAATACTCCTCTTGAATCATCACTTTAGCTCACTTTTCTTTATTTCCTGATAAAAGGGACACTTGACGCATTCTTCAATTTTTCCTGCATAGATACCGGAAATCCCGTGTTCGCAGAGAGTTCCTGCTACCCCGAAGCATATCCTGCCAAAATAGGGATACGCCGGACAATTCCTGGTTGTATCCTTCTCAATGCCGCAGCCGATAAATTCCCAACACGGTGTTTTATTATTTTCTGATTCTCCCTGATACGGAAAGTAAAGTTTGAACATGCTTCCCTTGCCGGCTTCTGATTCAACCCTTATAAAGCCTCGGTGCTCTTCCATTATCTTGAGTGAAATGGGCAATCCCAGTCCAGTGCCAATACCTGTTTTCTTGGTTGAATGAAAGGGCTCAAAGATATAGTCCAGTGAGTCCTGTGCTATTCCATCACCTGTGTCGCCTATTTCGACAGTCAGCCATTTGATACCGTTTTCCTCTTCCACTCCAGTAGTAATAGTCAGGATGCCGCCGTCAGGCATGGCCTCAACAGCATTAAATATAATATTGCCCACGGCCTGTTTCACATGCTTGGGATGCAGGTAAGTCTGCGGCAGGTTCTCGGCATAGTTCTCAACAAGTTTTATCTTTTTTTCCTGGCAGGTATCACAGAAAAAAGGGGCAGCCTCGGCCACCGGTTTATTCAAGTCCTGCCTTTCGAAGTGATTTTCTCCTTTTTCCGAATAGGTCAGGACATCCCTGAGAATTGATTCAAGCCTGGTTGCCTCTGATATTATCAGATCGCTGTAACTCTTCTCCTTGCTGTTGCCCGGCAGCAGCTTATCAAGACGCCGGGCAATGCCACCCAGGGCTGTGAGAGGATTCCTGATCTCATGCGCCACATCAGCGGTGAAACGGCCGAGCGCAGAAAGTTTCTCCTGTTCTACGAGTTTCCCCTGCATGCGGGTGAGATTTTCAAGAGAGTTTTCAAGCTCCGTGTTGAGCCGTTCTATTTCATTGGACTTTTTGCGGAGATTTTGTGAAAGCAACCCCAGAGGAAGGGCTATGGGAAACAAAAATACCATACGCAATCCCAGGTCGGTCCAATGGATATACCCCACTAACGATTGCATGTTAAGATAATAAAGAAAGCAGGAGATGATGGCGACAAACAATCCGAAACCAACACCGAAATAAAAAGAGTGCAGCGCGGTGAGCATATAGTAGCCGAGGAAAAAACTGTTGCTAAAATCGGGCTGCAGATTGACTAGCGTAAAGACAAACAGGAGATCAAGAACCAGGGAAACAACATAAATGCTCGACAGACGCGCCAGCCCCCCCAGGATAAAGACATAGAGAAGCATGCTGTAGGCGGAAAAGGCGACAAGGGCTTTAATGAGCCTGGTTGATTCATCCGGGGAAAGGGGTGCCAGGCTGAGCCAGGCTATACCACCCAGAATCGTGGCCAGGCGGAGTATGAAAAAACTTATATCGCCGGGCGAAAATCGCAGGAGGATCTTTTCCAGGACCTTTTTCATAGGCAGTAAATAATTATGCAATTTGTGCAAATACTTTTTAAAGTTAGTGTATAAACAACTCAGCCGTTTTTATGAATATTTGCAAGAAAAAATAATTACCCCAATGCTAAAAAAGCCTGATTTGAACACATATTCTTTTTGTGTTCATTTAATTTTTCAGGGGGCCTGCCCTGTTCACCATACAACTGTAAGCATACATCAAGAATTCAATCCTTTCTTTTTTTTTAGCCTTTACCGGAGAGCGACATGACAGAGACAATTTATGATTACAGCAAACTTGACCAGCCTGAAGTGCTGCAGGCAATATTTCACCCGCGCCGGGAGGCAGACACGGCTCCGCTGCCTCCCAATGCTGTGGATAACACCATAAACGTTGCTGAAGGGGTGCGGGTGCACGCGCGCTTCTATCTGTCCGGCAGGGAAGAGCCGAACATTCTCTTCTTTCATGGCAACGGCGAGATTGTCAGCGATTATGACGCCATTGGTCCTTTATACACAAAATTCGGCATGAATTTCCTGGTAACGGACTACCGCGGCTACGGCAGAAGTTCCGGCAGCCCGACTGTAACCGCAATGCTGGAAGACACGCATCGAATACTTGAGGCAGTAAAGGAGTGGCTTTCTGCAGCAGAGCACACAGGGCCCCTGTTAATTATGGGAAGATCCCTTGGAACCGCTGCTGCACTCGAACTGGCATCCAGCCATGCTCATGAAATCGCCGGACTCATAATTGAAAGCGGCTTTGCCACCTCCCTGCCCCTGCTCATGAAGCTTGGAGTCGATGTGGCAGGATTGGGAATAACTGAAGAGGATGGTTTTCGTAATGTCCGCAAGATTTCCACCTTTACCAAGCCGACCCTTATCATCCATGGCCAGTATGACGAAATTATCCCGGTAAACTCTGCCGCCATTCTCCAGGCCCAGTCACCGGCGCGGGTAAAAGAACTGCAGGTCGTGCCGGGAGCTTCGCATAACACCGTTATTGCCAGTGCCGGGGAACTTTATTTCTTTGTGATCAAGCAGTTCTGCAATAAGATAAGCGGCATCAAGGCCAGGAGACGAAAAAAACTAAACTGAAGTGCGCTAAAGTGAAGATTCCAGAGGAGTATTCATCAAAAGTATATAGGGAAAACCGTTAATAGCGTAACCGGAGTATCGGAGTGTTGGAGTGTTGGGTAAGATTTTGAATTTTGAATTATTTTGCCCCTCGGCCCCACGAATCCTTGCCCCCTTTAAACAGTATGCCAGAAGACCTCTTTGATAAAGCCGTCGCCCTTCTGCGGAAATCACGCAATGCAGTGGCTCTCACCGGTGCGGGAGTGAGCACTGAAAGCGGCATTCCTGACTTCCGCGGCAAGAACGGCCTCTGGTCCCGTTATGACCCCATTGAATATGGCACCCTGGGGGCTTTTATGGCTGACCCGAAAAAAGTATGGCGCATGCTTACCTCCCTTTTGGACGTTATTGATGCTGAACCGAACAGTGGCCACAAGGCACTAGCAGCCCTGGAACAGCAAGGCCTGTTGTCAGGGATCATCACCCAGAACATTGACAGCCTGCATCAAAAGGCCGGCAGTAAAAATGTGGTTGAATTCCATGGGGCCTTTAACACATTCTCCTGCCTTTCATGCGGCGACAGCTATGATCTTGCCTTTGTAAAAAATGCCTCTTTGCCTCCGCATTGTGCATCCTGCGCTGCCTTACTCAAACCGGATATCATTTTCTATGATGAACGCATCCCGGACAAAACCCTGTACCAAACCGAGAAAATGCTGGCTTCTGCAGATCTGCTGCTCGTTGCAGGCACTTCCTGCCAGGTGCAACCTGCTGCAGGCATACCGTTTATTGTACATAACAGGGGCGGCAGGATTATTGAGATCAACAGGGAGCCTGCGCTCAATGACATTGCAGCAGTAAGCCTGGAAGGAAATTTTACAACTGTGATGGAAAAATTGGTCGCACGATTGGCGTAGAACGCCTTTTTTCTGCTGAAAAAGAAGAGTACCCTGGATTATTGGATTAGTTTCCTAAACGGAAATCCCCTTGTCGCTCAAAATCACTATCCGGTCAATGTGCTTGAGGAAATTTTTCTTGACTGTCTGAGGCAGGGGGGAGAGAAACTGGACGCCCATACCCGGTTTCTGATAGCTGGTTTTTTCCCTGTTCCAGACAACGAGAGCTGCAACCTCCGCCTCATGATGGCCGCCGGCAGGGAATATGAGATTCAGGTGTGTACCGACCGGGGCCGGGGATACCGTGTTGATGAACATGCCGTCCATGGAAATATCCTTGCTGCAGGAAATCATGTAATCGCCTGCATGGATGAAATCCACTCTGAATTCCACAGGGAAACGCTGGATATTCCGTTTGTCGCTTGTTGCCATTCTGTTTCACCAAATGTCAGAGTTTTTTAAGCTGAAAAACTCACTTGGTACGATTTTGTTTACTGTATTGCTGAACAAATTAATGAAAAAAATTTTCTGGATTTGGTAAGTACCTATTAAGTTTTTGGGAGAATAGCAAGAAGTTTATCAATAATTTTTCTCATTTTAACTATGACTGCTGTAACGTTCATCTTGCGTGGTTATCTCAGGGAACTGCTTAAAAAAGAGCATGGTACCGGCACTTCATTTCAGCATCATTTCGACCGGAAAGCTTCCATCAAGGATGTCATTGAATCTCTCGGCATCCCACACCCCGTTATCGGGAAGCTGGCCGTGAACGGCACCGAAGTCGGATTTGACCATATTCTGCGTGATAAGGATTGTGTGGAAGCATGCCCTTTAACTCCGCCCGTAAACCCTTTTGTTCCAACAATTCTGAGGCCGGAAGCCCTGGAGAGGATCGCTTTTGTTGTCGATGTGAATGTCGGGAAGCTGGCATTACATCTCAGGGCGCTCGGTTTTGATGCCGTTTATGGCAGTGCTTTCAGGGATGGAAAGCTGGCCGAGATCGCCCAGTCCCAAAAGCGAATTCTCCTGACCCGGGATACCTCCCTGCTGAAACGAAAAATTGTCATGCATGGATATTTACTCAGGATGCATGATCCCACCAGGCAGCTTATAGAAGTTGTACGCCTCTATGATCTCAGCAGCAGGATAAAGCCCTTAAGCAGATGTCTTCCCTGCAACGGCCTGCTGGTCCCTGTCAGCAAAGAATCCATTATGGGCCGCCTGGAACCACTGACCAGGAAATATTATCAATCCTTTTACATCTGTGAGCAGTGCGCAAAAATATACTGGGCCGGTTCACACCAGGAAAAAATCATGGCATTTATCCGGGAGGTTATTGAAGCCGCAGGACAGGACGAATCTCAGGGCGGTTAATCTTTCTTGCCCCGGCTCCACTCAATATATTGCAGATTCTGCAGCCGGTGGTAGAAGCCCTTGTCAGCCATGAGTTTGTCATGGGTTCCTTCCTCTGCAATGCGTCCGGAATCCATAACAATGATCCTGTCAGCCCGCCGGATGGTAGACAGCCGGTGGGCAATGACAATGCTTGTCCTCTGCGACAGGGTTGCATCAATGGCCTTTTCAACCAGTATTTCAGTTTCTGAATCCACATTGGCCGTGGCCTCATCAAGAATCAGGATGTCCGGGTCCCGCACCATAACCCTGGCCATGGCCAGCAGCTGCCGCTCCCCTGCCGAGAGCTCCAGGTGGCCTTCACCGATGACGGTATGTATTCCCTGCCCCAAACGATCTGTGAGTTCATTCAGCTGGGCCAGCTTCAGTATGGCCGTAAGGTCCTGTTCTTGCATTTCAGCGTCAAGGAGGATGTTTTCCTTTATGGTGCCTGGAATCAGGTAGACCTCCTGCATGACGAGCCCCACGGTATTACGCAGCCAATTCGGGTCAAGTTCGCGCAAATCATGGCCGTCAAGCAGGATCCTTCCCTGGTCCGGGTCATACATCCGCTCCAGCAGGTTGACAAGCGTTGATTTTCCTGAACCGGTGGCTCCGACAATTGCGACGGTTTCACCTGGATGCACCTGCATGGACAGGTTGTGAATTACCGGCATGTCAGGATTGTACCCAAAGGTCACACCGCTAAACTCAAGGGTGCCTCTTACCGCCTGCAACCTTAGTGGTTGCCGCATTACCGGAATCCTGCTTTTTGTATCAAGGAGCTGGAAAATTCTTTCTGCGGAGGCCATGGCCGACTGCACAATGGAATATTTCTGCGACAGTTCCCGGAGCGGCTGGAAAAAAAGACGCATATAGGAAAGGAAGGCGACCAGAATTCCAATGGTCATTTCACCCTTCAGAATGAGGACACCGCCGTACCAGATTATTATGCCTGTGGCTGTTGAAGCAAGGATATCCAGGACGGGCATGAAAATGCCGAATATTTTTATCTGCTGCAGTGTGGCTTGGAAGTAGGACTGATTCAGATTCACAAAATTGCGCTCAGTATCCTTTTCTCTCTGGAACAGCTGGATAAGGCTGATCCCGGAGATTGCCTCCTGCAGGTAAGCATTTATTTTTGCAAGGTTTGTCCTGATCTCCCGAAAAACATTACGGGCCATCCTGCTGAACCAGAGGGTGGCGACAAGGATTACGGGCAGCAGCAGGCTCATCACCAGGGCCAGGCGCCAGTTCAGCCAGTAGAGCAGGACCAGGATGCCAATAATCTGTATGGCATCATTGAAAAGGGTGACTATGACAGAGGTGAACATCTCGTGCATGTTCTGGACATCGTTGGTCAGCCGGGTGATAAGCTTGCCGCTGGGATTTTCATTGAAAAATGCGAGATCAAGTCCCAGCATGTGTTTATAAATATGCTGCCGCAGCCTGTGCATGATATTCTGTCCTGTCCACTCCAGGACCGTGACCTGGAAATAGTTGGCGGCAAAACCTGCAATAACGGCAACCCCGAAGATCATTGCCAGAATTGCCAGGCCGGAAAACCTGGCAGATACAGGAATTTTCGTATTGATGATATAGTTGTCCACCCCCAGCCTGACCAGGTAAGGCAGCAACAGGCTGGAGCCGATCACTGCGAAGGAGAGCAGCACAGCCAGGGCTACACCCTGCCAGTAATGTGAAGCATACCCCAGGATCCGCCGCCAGAGATTGATATCAGCGACTTCTCCCAGTTTATCTTCTTCAAAATACCCGTATCCGTATTGCATGTTTGATTTTAGGGTTCGAGGGGTTAAGGGGTAAAATAATTCAAAATTTATAATTCAAAATTTATAATTTTACCCAACACTCCAGTACTCCAGCACTCCAACACCAGCCAAATACTTTTATTCCTCATCCTCATGTTTGCCCCCTGTTTTCTTACCCTTCCCCCATTCTGCTTGTCTGGTATTCATAAATTGTGGCATAGAACCTGTTTGTCTGCAGCAGGAGCCTGTGATCACCCCGGGCAACGATCTTTCCCCGGTCCATGACAATAAGCTGGTCTGCTTGGGCCAGAGGCGCCAAACGATGTGAAACAACTATGCAGATCCTGTCCCTGATAAAAGGTTTCATTGCGCCAATGATTTCATGCTCGGTCTCAATATCCACCGCTGAGAGGCCATCGTCAATGATGAGGACCGGTCTGTCGGATAACAGTGCCCGGGCAAGGGCTATCCGCTGCCGCTGGCCGCCTGAGAGCTTTACACCCTTTTCGCCTATCCGGGTATCATAACCTTGCGGCAGCCCGGCAATTTCAGTATGGATCGCTGCAGCTCTGGCAACAGCTTCAATCGCCTCCTGAGCGGCACCTGGTTTGCCCATGGTAATATTGGCACGGACAGTATCCGAAAAAACCGTGATATCCTGGGAAACCAGAGCAATTCTTCTGCGCACTTCAGCAAGATCAAGCCTGTTTACATCAACTTCATCCCAGAAGAGTGTATCCTCTGCAACGGGATAGAGCCTTGCCAGGAGATGCGCAAGGGTTGTTTTCCCTGATCCTGTCTTACCCACTATGCCCAAAATCCCCTGTTGTATTTCAAGGGATACATTCTGCAGGACAGGGTCATTTTGGTACGGGTAGGCAAAAGTAAGGTTTTTTGCGGAAATGCGGCTTATTTTTTCAGGAACTGCAAGCGGCCTGGCAGGTGCAGTAATAACCGGCCGCTCGTCCAGGACATTCTGAATGCGCTGCAGGGATGTGACGCCGCGCTGGAAAAGGTTTGTCACCCATCCTAATGCCATCATCGGCCATGTCAGCATGAAAAGATAGGAAGTGAAAGCCACAAAGTCACCAATGGTAATACTGCCCTGAATAGTCAAGCGCCCTCCGAATAAGAGGACCAGGAGCATACTGGTGTTTGCGATCAACCCTGAAACAGGGAAAAGGGTACCCTGCACCCTGGCAAGACGCAGGTTGTCCTGGACATATTCACGCCCCATTTTATCAAAGCTTTGCGTCTGGTTTTTTTCCAGAGTATAGGCCTTGATCATGCGTATGGAATTAATTGATGTCCTGACAAATTCGGTGAGCCTGGAAAACTGCTCCTGCACCTTTTTGAAATAGCGGTGCAACCGCCCGGAAAGAAATCGGGTGAGCAGAGCGAGCAAGGGCATGGGCACTATGGCTATCAGTGTCAATCCCGGATGGATATATGCCATGAAGGAAAGTGCGGCCAGCGAAAGGACAAGAGCATCGGCAAAAGCCACCAGGCCCATGCCTCCGGCAAGCTGGACAGCCGCGAGATCATTGGTGGCCAGGGCCATTATTTCACCGGTGGTGCTGCGTTGAAAAAAAAGGCGGTCCAGGGTCAGGAGGTGGGAGAAAAGCCAGTTGCGCAGATCTCTTTCCAGGTGGCGCGAAAAACCGAGTATCATAAAGCGCCAGCCGAAACGAAATACAGCAATGCATAGGGCCAGGCCGACAATTATCATACCGAATTGCCGCAGGGCTGCAGTGCTGACCTCCGCATTCTGCAGACCGTCCACCGCATGCTTTATGATCCTGGGTATGACCAGCTGCAGCCCATTAACCGCAAGCAGGGACAAAAAACCGATGAGCAGCCGGAAACGGTACTGCCGGAAAAAAGGCAAGACCAGCCCTACTGCCTTCCAGGAGTTATCCAGCCCTCTGCCTGGTTTTGGTTTATCCGGCCCCAGCATCTTTTATTATTGCGCACCTGGAAAACGGGGGACAATTTTTTTTCTGAGCCCTGTTCTCTGGTATTTTTCAGCCGGGTATCCCAGGGCAATGACTGCATAGACTGATTCATCGTCCGGGATCCTCACTAACTTTCTTATCTTCCTGTCTCTTTTAATTGCCTCGACCGCAAAGCCTATCATGCAGGATCCCAAACCGAGACTGTGCGCGGCCAAAAGGATGTTCTGGCTGGCAAGGAGTGCATCCTCCATGGGCGTACTTGCTGATTTTTTGCCACCGACCAGAATCGCGGCAACCGCGCCATGAAAGAGGGTGTCAACCCCTTCCCTGTTCCAGATCAGGAGCCCTTCCCGCACAGTTTCATAATAACGGCGGTAATATTTTTCCAGGGCATCACCAAAAAACATTTTTGAAAAGATCCTGAGCCAGGCTTTTTCGGCCATCCTGTTTAATTCCAAAAAATACCTGGCCATTTCCCCGCCAAGGATGACGACCTCCCGGCGGCTGGCCAGAATTGTAAAGGTCCAGAGTTGACAGTTAGTCCCGGATGGGGCGGTGGTACCTATCTTTACCAGGTCTTCGAGCATCACCCGGTCAATCTCTTTGTCATTGAAATTGCGGCAGGAACGCCTTGACAGCATCAAGCGGACGAGCTGGCCGGTATCATACTCTCCGTGCGGCAGCCAACGCTCATCCACTGCAGCGGTTTTCAGGGTAAAAGGGTGTTCAAGGGCTTCGACCCTTATGGCATCAACCGGGCAGACTGCTTCACAGT
>Ga0111148_1049_pt1 | contig 16256 bp, 13 predicted proteins | sample DeeMarSeWOR28_12_FD_80359 | JGI IMG/M metagenome (GOLD analysis project Ga0111148, IMG submission 80359) | Desulfobacterales bacterium SG8_35 | reverse complement strand
TTGCCTATTCACTCCCCTTTATGGATTCATTCAAACCCGCAAGTTGTGTTTTGATGCTCCCGTCCATCACCAGATCCCCAACCTTGGCCACAATACCGCCAATGATTGCAGGATCAATCTCGGTCGTGAGAATCACCTTTTTCCCTGTAATATTTTCCAGGGTCGTCTGCACTTTTGCCTGCAGCTCCCCTGTAATCTCTGATGCAGTAATTACCATACCGCGGCTTACATTCTGGTCGGCATCAACCAGGGCCTGGAATTCGGTGGCGATCTCCGGCAGGATGTCAGCGCGCTTTTTCTGGACAACCAGGTTGAGAAAATTTGCCATGAACTGATCGGCCTGCAGTTCGCCGATCAACTGCGCCATGACCTTTTGCTTCAGTTCCATGGGATATAAAGGATTTGTCAGGGCATCCATGGCTTCAGGATATTTTTTCAGGAAATCGCCAAGGACGTTAAGCGTCTCCCTGTAAGGTTCGCTCTTCCCTTCTTCCTGGCCTACAGCAAAGAGGGCCTTGGCATACCGTTTTGCTAGTATTGTCTGTCTCACTGGACTGTCCCTACTTTTGCGAGATAATCTTCAATCAGTTTAACCTGATCAGCATCCTGCAGGTTTTTCCTGATCAGTTCCTCTGCCATGACAACAGCCTGGTTGGCAACTTCTTCCCGCAGCTTCAGCTTTGCTTCAGCCAGCTCATGCTGGATTGCCATTTCAGCCTGCCTTTTAATGTCTTCCGCAGCCCTGTCGGCCTCTGCTATAATGCGTTCTTTTTCTGCTTCACCCTGGGCAATCGCGGCAGTGATGATATCACTGACTTCCTGGTCTATGGAGGCCAGTTTTTCCTCATAGGTCTGATAGGCCTTGTCAGCTTCAGCCTTGCGCTCTTCCAGGTCGGTGAACTGCTCCTTGATTGACTGCTGCCGGGCTCTGAGGCCATTGGCGACGGGCTTTGCCAGGACTTTTATCAGGACTATCAGCAAGACGGCAAAGTTCAGCGTCCGCCAGAGAAGGTCCTTTAACTTTGCCGGCGAGAGGCTGCCTCCAGCTTCGCCCCCGCTGGAAGCATAGGCGAGGCCGGTTATGGCAATAAGGGCTAATGCCCCAATGGTGATTGTAAAAATTTTTGACCATTTACCCTTGCTTTTCATGTTCAGATGGTCCTCCCCAATATTTTAGCAGCCATATCAGAGGCAAAGCTATCGATCTGGCCTGACAGCTGCTGCTGGGCATCGGCAAATTGTTTTTTTATTTCATCAAGTTGAGCACTTTTATTGGCATGGGCGTCCTGGCGGATTTTTGCCAGGGATTCGGCTGTTGTGGCCTGGGCAGCGGACCTGGATTTTTCAATTTCTTCCTTGGCCCTGCTCCTGGCATCATTGAGCTTTCTGGAAATCTCATCCTTTCTGAGTTCAGTATTTTTCTTGAACGTCTCTATGGAATTGGCCAGCTCTGCAAGCTTTTCCTTCCTTTTAGCCAGGACCGAGCGCACAGGCTTGTAGAGCACGGCGTTCATGACGACGATGAGGATCAGGATATTAATGATCTGAATGACGACTGTTATATCAATGGTAATCATTTCAAGTGGCTCCTTCTTTACAAGTGCTTGCTGGCCGGAACTTTAAAGCCTTATGAATGAATGCTCGTAAAGCCTTATGAATGAATGCTCGTTCATAAAATTAATGGTGCTTATCTAATGTATACTGAAGGGACTGTCAACTTTTTTTATCAATATTTTATGAGAGGGTTTGTGCAAATGGCAGCGGCGGAAAAATAAATATTCTCCCAAATGAACAATGGCTAACAATTGCGGGAGAAAATGTAAGTAGTCACCAATTTTTTATTACTGGCTTTCTATTATGCCGTATACGGCGCTCAGGGCATCATTGAGTTTATCCGGATTAGGTCCTCCGGCCTGGGCCATATCGGGTCGCCCGCCACCCTTGCCGCCCACAAGGGCTGCAACTTCCTTGATGATATTACCGGCCCTGTACGTCCCGGTCAGGTCCTTTGAGACCATGGCCAGCAGGGCTGCCTTGCCCTGGTATTCACCGCCCAGCACAACAATGCCGCTGCCCAGCTTGTCACGGATCTTGTCCCCCATTTCCCGAAGGGTTTTGGGGGAATCCAGGACAACGCGCGAGACGACAACCTTCGTGCCTCCCACGCTCTTGGCGTTTTTTATAATGTTATCGATATCGCTGAGACTCAGTTTGGCGGTCAAGCGGCTTACTTCCTTTTCCAGGTCTTTGTTGGCACCCAGGAGTTTCTCAATTTTTGTCTCCAGGTTTTCCGCCGGAACTTTCAAAAGGCTGGCAAGTTTTGCCAACCGCTTTTCCTGGGTTTGGAAAATGCTGAATGCCTCCGGACCGGTGACAGCCTCGATACGCCGAACGCCTGCGGCAATGCCTGTTTCAGCAGTAATTTTCAGAAGGCCTATTTCCCCGGTCGCCCTGACATGGGTGCCGCCGCAAAGTTCCTTGCTGAAATTGCCGATGGAGACAACCCGGACCGTCTCACCGTATTTTTCGCCGAAAAGGGCAACAGCTCCCATCTTGATGGCTTCTGTTCTTTCCAGCATTTCCGTATTGAGGGGGGTGTTTGCCCTGATCTCTTCGTTGGCGAGTTTTTCTATTTTGCTGAGCTCTTCCGGGGTGATGGGCGAGAAATGGGTAAAGTCAAAGCGCAAACGTTCCGGGGTCACCAGGGAGCCGGACTGTTTGACATGATCGCCGAGCACTGATTTCATGGCTGCATGCAGGATGTGGGTGGCCGAATGGTTGCAGGCAATGCGCTGGCGTCTGCCTTCCATTACTTTAAGTTCAACGTGCTCACCAAGTGACAGGGAACCCCGGGTCACTTCTGCTTCATGCAATATGACGCCGTCAGCGACAATAACGGTATCCAGGACCCTGGCTGAACCCTTTGGGCCGATAATTTCGCCCTGGTCGCCTATCTGGCCCCCGGCTTCAGCATAAAACGGGGTTTCGGGGCAGAAGAAGGAGACCCGTTCCCCTTGCGTAGCCTTGCCTGCTGATTCTCCTGCATGATCAACCAACCCTTTTATAATAGAATTAGCCCGGTGGGTTTTATAGCCGACAAATGATGTTTTATGGCCCTCGGCCACAAGTTTTTTCACCCCGGCTGGCATGGCTGCAAGTGAACCGCCTTTCCAGGATTTTTTAGAGAGGGTGCGCTGCTCTTCCATGGCCCTGGCAAATCCTGGTTCGTCTATGGAGAGCCCCTGTTCAAGGGCAACATCACGTACGATATCCACCGGAAAGCCATAGGTGTCATAAAGCTTGAAGATGAAGTCCCCGGGGACCATGGAGCTGCCTTGTTTTTGTAGCCTGCCTATCTCGCTGTTAAGCATGGCAAGGCCATTGTCAAGGGTTTCACGGAACCTTTCCTCTTCATTGTTGACAACTTTGGTAAGAAGGTTTGCGGCCTCTGAGAGGTGCGGATAGGCGTTCTGCATGGCTTGTACAACCTCAGCCGTAATCTCGGCCAGAAAGGGCCGTACCAAACCGAGTGAACGGCCAAAGCGCACGGCCCTTCTCATGATGCGACGCAGGACATAGCCGCGGCCCTCATTGGAGGGCAGCATGCCGTCCGCCACCAGAAAGGCCGTGGCGCGGCTGTGATCGGCGATAACACGCAGGGCCGTATCAACGCGCGCGTCCCGGCCGTAATCCTTGCCGCTTAAGCCGGCTATTTTGTCAATAAGGCCGGAAAATAGATCAGAATCATAGTTGTTATGCTTGCCCTGCAATACTGCAGCGACCCGTTCAAGGCCCATGCCGGTATCAATGCTGGGCTTGGGCAGAGGTGTCATTTTGCCTGCCTCATCCCGGTAGAACTGCATGAACACCAGGTTCCACAGTTCGAGGTAGCGGTCACAGTCGCAGCCGATGGCACACTCCGGCCTGCCGCAGCCCACCTCTGGTCCCTGGTCGATGTGAATTTCGGAACAGGGGCCGCAGGGGCCTGTATCGCCCATGGCCCAGAAGTTGTCCGCCTCTCCCAACCGCACTATGCGGCCCTTGGGCAGGTCCTCAATCTTTTCCCACAGCCCGAAGGCCTCGTCGTCATCCTCAAATACTGAAATCCAGAGTTTCTCCTTGTCCAGCCCGAGGTTTACGGTGAGAAATTCCCAGGCCATGCGGATGGCATCTTCCTTAAAATAATCCCCAAAGGAAAAGTTGCCGAGCATCTCAAAAAAGGTGTGGTGTCGTGCGGTATGGCCCACGTTTTCCAGGTCGTTATGCTTGCCGCCGGCGCGTACACAACGCTGACAGGTGGTGGCCCGGGTGTAGTCCCGCTGTTCCTCTCCCATGAAAACCCGCTTGAACTGCACCATGCCGGAATTGGTAAAAAGCAGGGTCGGGTCATCCTGTGGTATCAGGGATGAGCTGTCGATTATCGCATGGTTGTGTGCTGCGAAAAAATTGAGAAATTGTGAACGGATCTCGTTGCCAGTCATAATGTATTCCAAGTAATTGTTCAGTAGTGCAGAAGCATTGCAAAAAAATTATTTCAAATGGGGCAGCATTGCTTTGAAAGCAGGGCTGCCAGCTTTTTGCAGCAGCTCATATACCGCCATTTCCGTGGGCCCGACAGTCATGCCCAGGGCCTGCATCCTGTTTATGGCCAGTTTGGCGTTTCTTTTTTCCCTGGAGGATACGGCATCTGCCGCGACCCAGGGTTGATAGCCGGCCCGGAGAGCTCCCATGGCGGTCTGAAAGATGCAGATATGCGCTTCAGCCCCGGCAAGCAGAATAGTATCAACGGTTTTGGGCAGCGCGTTCAGCATTTCACTGACGGCAGGATTGGCAAAACCGTTGAATTCTATCTTGTCGATACAGGGAACGCCGGACAACAGTTCCTCAAGCTCAGGCACAAAGGGGCCAAGTCCTTTCTTGTATTGCGTCGTTGCCAGGATGGGTATTTTCAGGGTTTTAGCGCAGTGAATCAGCAGGCTTGCATTGTGCACTACCCTTTCGGCCTTGTAAATGGCGGCCATGAGACGTTCCTGGGGGTCCACGATCATAAGGCAGCAGCGCTGCGGCGTCAACAAATCATAATTATTCTGCATGGCATGTTCCTGCAAAAAATTGTTTCATTCGCTTCCTGAATTGAAGAAATCAGCTGCACCTGTCCCCGGAAGACATACAGAACGGGACCGACTGGCACATTCCCCGCAGCCAGAAGCTGAAATGTGTACCCGGAAAGAGCACTTATGCGGCTTCTATCTATACCCGCCGCGGGTTAGCACCCTTTACTTCAGGGCATAAACGAGCCGAGCAAATAAAAAAACAACATCTTTGCCGAAGAATGCTCCCCGGGTGTTGCTCTGCACCTGTGCAAGGGGCCGGGGCAGGAGCTCCAAATATTGCATAACCATTCAATATATCCCCTATTTTCAGTTTATCAAGAGTATTTTATAAGGATGGGAAAAAATAGACCCGCAAAGGGAATTTGACTGGTACAGGAGTATTTGTTTTAAAAATTTACGGACTAAGGTCTTGCCCAAAAAACAGATTATTGGCATCATGGGAGTATAGGTGCTGCGGAGAAGTTCTGTGTTTCATTCGGTATTCCATGCCGGTCAATTTCCTTGAGGAATTACACGCATATGCTCAAAGACGAGATCATTGATTTTTTCGAAAATGTTATGCCTTTTAACCGCCTTTCCCGTGAGGCCCTGGGAAATATGGTCGATGATATTTCCATGGATTACTATCCCAAGGGTGAGCAGATTCTGCAGCAGGACGGCCCGCCGAGTGAATTTCTCGGAGTCATCAAGAAAGGGGGTGTAAAGGTCTACCAGACCACTGAGAATAACGAGGAAGTTGTTGTTGACTTACGTGGCGAGGGGGAGCACTTCGGCATGTTGTCCCTGCTCAGCAGCGACCGCTCCAGGAACAATGTCGTCACCATTGAAGATACCATCTGTTACCTGGTGCCCAAGAATACTGTCCTGGCAATACTTAAGAATTATCCGGAAGTGAATGAGTATTTTCTGAAGTCCTTCTTTGTCAACCTCCTTGACAAGACCTACGAGGAGTCACGGAAGGGGTATACAGGCGGAACAACGGGCGAACAGCTGCTGTTCAGTACAAAAGTTAAGGATATAGTCCGCACAACACCTAAAACCATTGCACCTGGTATTTCCATTCAGCAGGCCGCTGTACAAATGGCGATCCATAAAATCAGTTCACTGGTGGTCGTTGATCCTGCAGGCGTGCCACTTGGAATGGTGACAGACCGCGATTTCCGGGAAAAAGTTGTAGCCGAGGCCAGGGATGTGGCCAACCCTGTGAAAGCCATTATGAATACCCCGCTTATTACCATAGATTCAGAGGATAACTGTTTTGAGGCCCTGCTGCGCATGATCCGGCACAGGATCCATCATATCCTTGTTTTGGAGGGTGAAAAGCTGAAAGGTATGTTAACCAACCATGATTTCATGCTTCTCCAGGGATCATCGCCCACCATACTTGTTAAGGAGATCAGCCAGATTAAAACAATTGAGGAATTGCGGGATACTGCCCCGAAATTTTACAAGGCGGTTTCCTCCCTGCTGCGCCATGGTGCCAGGCCTCACAATATTACAGGCCTGATCACGGAGTTGATGGAAAAAATTACCAATACGGTTGTTGATATTTTTGTGGAAGAAAACGGCGAGCCCCCGGTTCCCTATACACTTTTTTTCTTTGGGGCCGCAGGCAGACATGAATTGACCTTGAGCTTCAAGGTTAAAATGGGTGTTGTCTATAAGGATGTTTCCGCGCCCGAGCAACAGAGACAGGTCGACGCCTATTTCAGGCTCCTGGCCGAAATGCTGAACAGCTCCATGCTGGCCTGTGACCTCACGGGTGCTGAACGGTGCATGAAAGCGGAGAACATCCTTGGCTACACTTCCTGGCAGGAACAGTTTAAAAAGTGGGGGGCCGGAGCCGGGACCGGGCGGGATCGGGGTTTTTTTGATATGCGCGCCGTAAGAGGCGAACATGACAGGGTAAACTCTCTGCGTCAGTATATCATAAGCCGTGCAGGCCAGTCCAGAGGGCTCATGGAAGCACTGGCAGCTGACACCCTGCTGATAAAGCCCCCCTTAGGATTTTTCAAGGATTTTGTAGTGGAAAAGGGCGGGGAGCATAAAAATGAGCTGAATCTCTATGAAAAAGGCATAAGACCCCTTGTCGGCTGCGCCAGGATATTCGGACTTGAGAAAGGGGTGATGCGCCGTTCAACTCTTGGTCGCCTGCACGAACTTAATTCCAGGCATGGTTTCAAAGTTGCCGAAGATATGGCCCAGGCCTTCGGCTACCTGAATGCCCTGCTGATACACAGCCAGCTGCACCAGGCTGAACTGGGCAGCACACCTGATAATTTCATCAATCCCGATGTCCTTACCAGCTTTGAGAGAAAAACGCTCAAGGAGTCCTTTCAGTTGACGGCAAGGCTGTATGAGGAAATCGAAGGCAATTACTGGAGTGGCAAGGTGCTGCCGTGACCTCTTTTTTTAAAAAGATACTGGGCGGGCAGCCAAGGGCAGAACTCCCTGAATGGCTGAAGAGCCAGCAGGACCTTAAGAAACGGTTTGATCCTAAACGGGGGATTAACGAGACCGATTTTGTTGCCTTTGACACTGAATTGACCGGACTTGACTTCAAGCAGGACGCCATTATTTCCATAGGCGCTGTAAAGCTGAGAGGCACAACAATTCTCCCGGCCAGGACCTTTTACCGCTTAGTCAAGCCGGAATGTGAACTGAAGCACAAGAGCGTGGTTGTGCACGAACTCACCCACTCGGATCTGGAATGTGCCGAGAATCTTCTTGAGGTCATAGGCGATTTTGTGAAATTTATCGGCGATGCTGTTCTCATCGGCCATTTTGTCCATATTGACCTTAATTTTGTCAATAAACCGCTGCAGCAGGCATTTGGGGTATCACTGAAAAACCCTGCCCTGGACACATCAACCCTGCATGACTGGCTCTACGATAATGATTCGCGATTTGCCAGGCATTACCAGGGTATGACCATGAAATCCGACCTCTTTTCCATGGCAAAGAAATACGGGGTGGATGGGGGCAAGTCACATAATGCCTTCAGCGATGCCTATATTACGGCCCAGCTTTTTCAGCGGTTTGTCCCTTTTTTGCCGGGGTGCGGCATCAAAACCCTCAAGGAGCTGCTCAAGGTGGCAAGGCCCTGAAAAGCTTAGGCAAGGGTAAACTCTTAATCGGGGAGTGAGAAGATAAATTTTGAGCCTTCGCCGGGAGAGCTCTCAACCCAGATGATCCCATTGTGGTATTCTATGATCCTGCGGCAGATAGCCAGGCCCAGGCCGGTGCCTTTGGGCTTGCCATTCCTGAGGTCGGTTATCTGCTTGAACTTTTCAAATATTTTCTGCTGTTCGTCGAAATGGATGCCGGGACCATTGTCTGCCACCTCAACCCGGATTTCTCTCTCCTTGAAGTAAAGGCGGACTGTCACCTTGCCTGTCTCCGGTGGGCTGAATTTTGCCGCATTGGACAGGAGGTTGATCACTACCTGGATAATTCTGTCCCTGTCCGCAAAGACCTGGACGGGAAAGGTCGGGAGCAGTTCGACAATGGCGACTGACTTTTCATAAAACAGCTGGCTGGTTGCGGCTACAGCTTCCTTGAGCACCTCTGTCAGATCAATATTTTCCATGTGCCAGTCAGCCCGGCCGGATTCAATCTTGGCCAGATCGAGAACCTCATTGATGAGCCTGGTAAGGCGCTCAGTTTCCTTCACCATGATGTCCAGGTATTTCTGGCGTTCCTCCTGTCCCATATCAGCATTGTCATGCAGGATCTCTGAAAAAGCCCGCACCGAGGTCAGGGGGGTGCGCAGCTCATGGCTTACGGTTGAAACGAACTCATCCTTTAAGCGGTCAAGCTCCTTGAGTCGCATGTTGGCTTCCTGAAGTTCTTTGGTGGCAGCTTCAAGTTCAATGGATTTTTCCTCGAGCTGATGGCTGTATTCAAGCACCTGGGATGTTTCATCAATTATTTTCATTACACCCTCGGGGCTGATCTCCTCGCCTTCAACCACGGAGGAAACCATAACCCGGGCCGAGGCGGCGCCAATGGCACCGGACAGCAGTCTTTCGGCAAATTCTACGAGTTCGGCATCCGCCTGCAGCTCTTTTGAGAAATCGATCTTGTGGGTGCTGGAATAGTTGGCAAAGGCCCTTTCAGACTGGCGCGGTCCAATAAAACGGGCCAGCAGGTCTTTGAGCTCAGTGATCATGGCCTTGCCCTTCCACAGGTGCGTGTCCCCACTGTGACGGTATACATCGACAAAGAGGGAAGCCTGTATCCGGTCCATGGTATTTTGTCTGTCAAGAAGAGAAATAGAGACCAGGAGGCCGGTGTTGGCCAGCATGCTCCAGAAGACCGAATGCGTTATGGGGTCAAACATGTCGAGCCCGAAGAGCTGATAGGGCCGGAGCAGTTCCAGGCCGAAAGGGCCATGCTCAAGAAAAGAAACAGGCAGCCAGCCGGACCTGGCAAAAGAAGGGAGCAGCAGGGTGTAAAACCATATCAGGAAGCCCGCCAGGAGTCCGCTTATAGCTGCCCTGCGGCTGGCATCTTTCCAGAAAACCCCGAACAGGATTGCCGGGCTGAACTGGGCCGCGGCGGCAAAGGAAACCAGACCCATGGTGACCAGGGTGTATGATTCACCGATAAACCGGTAGTAAAGATAGCCGAGCAACAGAACCGCTACGATGCTGCAGCGGCGGATGAAAAGCAGGACACGGCTCAGGTCCACCTGCTGGATGGCAAGCATCCTCAGTAAAACCGGCATGACCAGGTCATTGCACACCATGGTGGAAAGGGCGATGGTTGCCACAATGACCATGCCGGTGGCCGCAGAAAGCCCACCCAGATAGATAAAGAGCGCCAGAATACTCTGGCCTTCGGTTAGAGGCAGGGCCAGGACAAAAATATCAGGGGCAACATGTCCTTCCGGAAACATGAGCATGCCGGCAAAGGCAATGGGCAGGACAAAAATGTTGATGGTGAGAAGATAAAGGGGGAAAAGCCAGGCAGCCTTCCTGACATGTTCCTCATTGACATTTTCCACCACAAGGACCTGGAATTGCCGGGGCAGAAACATAATGGCCATCATGGAAAGGAAAATAAGGGTAAACCAGTTGGTATACCCCCCGGGCAGGACTTCCAGCTGCATGAGCCTTGAAGTTTCAGGATAGCGGGTGACCCAGTCAAAAAGGTCAAGGGGCCCGTCAAACATAATGAAAGTAATAAAGATGCCGGCAGCACTGAACGCCACCAGCTTGACCACAGATTCAAAGGCAATGGCGGCAACCATACCCTCATGGCGTTCCGTGGCATCAATATGGCGGGTCCCGAAAAGAATGGAAAAGGCGGCCATTATCATGGCAACGGAAAAGGCATTGTCGTTCCAGAGGGAAGTCTTATGTTCCTGTATCATGGCAAGATCAGGATAGTGCAGCATGACGGTATAGCTCGTGGATACAGCCTTGAGCTGCAGGGAGATATACGGCATGATGCCTACAACCGCAATGATCGTTACCAGGCCGCCGATCAGGGAACTCTTGCCGTAACGTGAGGCGAGAAAGTCGGCAATGGATGTAATGCGGTAAACCTTGGCGATGCGGATCATTTTGCGCAGCAGAAACCACCACAACGCCGCCATGAGGGTCGGGCCCAGGTATATGGGCATAAAGCCTATGCCGGTTTCCGCGGCCCGGCCCACGGAGCCGTAGAAAGTCCAGGCCGTACAGTATACGGCAATGGAAAGGGTATAGATATACGGGTTGGAGATGACGGATTTGCCCTGGTCTGACCGCCAGTCTGCGTAGTATGCTATGGCAAAGAGTGTTCCCAGGTAGGAGACCGAGACCAGCAGTATGACCCATTCCTGCAGCATGTTACTTGGGTTTCCTGGTGAAAAGTGGTGGAAACGACGTTCTGGGCAGCTTTTTCATTTCGGTTACGATGGCAATAAACACGATGAAGAGAACCCAGGTTACAAAGAGATACAGGTAGAGTACCGGAATGCCATACCACAAAGCAGCTTGACTGAAAAGACCCAGAATCGGGTAATTGAGAGCCAGGCAGCCGAAGGTAAATAGCACCAGCAGCCGTTGGATCTTTCTTCTTACCGGGGACATGGTCAAAACCTCTCAAGTTTAATTGCCGGCCTGCATGGCAATCGGCAGGGCAAGGCGCAACGTGCTTTTCGAATTTTCCTGCTGCAGGCTCCAGATGTCACCGTCCATGGAGTGAAGAATGGAGGCAACAGTCATGCCACCGACACTGTGCTTCAGTTTCTCTTCCAGTATGGCTTTCAATGCACCGGTTGCCAACGATTCTCCAGGCCAGATGAAGTCAAAATAAATAAACTGTTCACCGATATGGGCTTCACAGGAAAGCTCTTTTTGCTTATGCGTCTGCCTGATTCTGCCGGCCAGGCAGTCCAGGACGAGGAGGAGTCCGTAAATATCAACCTTTACCGGGGCAGATTGTCCGGCTGATGCAGCGACAGAAATTTTTTTGTTGTCCAGATGACGTCTTACATATCCAAAGAGCACCTCTGTGTTCAATTCTGTCAGGTGATTCTGAGTATGCATGAGAACATTGCAGGAGCGGGCCAGAGATTCAAAGGCTTCTGTCAGGCTGAGAGATTCCTGCACCAGGACATTTTCAAAGGCGCTGCGCATGACCGGTGACATTTCCGGGTATTCTGTCAGGTTTTCCACCGCGGCCCGTAAATTTGTCATCGGGGCGCGAAACTCTTCAATTTTAATAAAGAGCGGATTATCAGGGGCATACCAGGCGGAAATATCCTCGAAAATAATGATAAAAGAATTTTCTGCCGCAGACATGGGATGCAGAAAGCTCACACGGCAGCGAAAATATTGTTCCCGGCTGATTGATGCATTTATAAACTGGACATAGGGCAGAGGCCCGGAGAGACTTTTGAGTTCATGCTGATATTGCAGGAGACTTAAGGCATGCTCAACCGGGGACTGAAAACACAAGCTGTATAAAGACCCGCCTTTGCGGAGCGCTTGCGTCCGGCCAAACAAATCTTCTGCTGCCCGGTTGAAGAGGCTTATCTTCGCATCAGGGCCACAGACGATTACTCCGTCTTTCAGTTCATGCAGCAGGGTTTTTAGAAGCGCTTCATAATCCATAAGCAGTGAGCAGCAGAATTTTAGAGAGTTTTGCTGGCCGGACAGAAGATAACCGTACGGCTGAAGAAAAAAGAAATAATTTCAGCCAAGTAAAGTTTTTACTTTTTCAACGAGTTCCCGGGTGGCAAAGGGCTTGGTTACATAATCATCCGCTCCGAGGGCCAGGCCTTTTTCGCGTTCCACGTCACGCCCCTTGGCGGTCAGCATAATTATTTTTATATCTTTCCAATCCGGGTTTGCCCGCAGTTTCTGGCACACCTCGTAGCCATCCATTCTGGGCATCATTACATCAAGAAGAATCAGGTCCGGAATTTTTTCAGCAACGGCTTCCATGGCCTCTTCGCCGTTGCCTGCAGAGTAAACCTCATACCCTTCTTTTTTCATGAGAAACTCAAGAGACAAAACGATATTGGGTGCGTCATCAACTATCAGGACATATTTTGCCATACCACTGTACCTTTCATTTTAATAGGGACTCATCCGTCATATTAGGATAATAAAGGCTACAAAAAACAAGCATAATAAAGAGTTGCGATGATTCGACTAAAGTCGGTTTTCGTTGGCTCCCGGGTATGTTGACCTGGCTATATCAACGTTTTTTCAAAAAATAATGTAACTTTTCCGAGTTCGATGGTAAAGAATGTTAGCTGAAAGAGGGAGATTGCGCAACAGGGTATTGAGCCCTGCTGCTGAGGGTTAGACTTTTTCAATTGTAAATATGGCCCATGAAAAACACTGCTTCAGTTAAAACGGCCCATATCAGCCCTGAACCGCCAGGCAGCGGCTATGCCGCGCATCCCGGCTTTTCCATTAAAGATTCGCATATCCAGGAAACAGTAGCCAGGAGCCAGAAACGGTTTCGCTATGCCTTTCTGACAAGTCCTGATTCTGTTGCCATCATCAGGGCAAAAGACAGGACCTATACGGATGTCAACGAGATGTTCTCCCTTTTTCTCGGGTATGCAAAAGAAGATGTTTTAGGCAGAAGGTTTACTGAGGTTACAGCCTGGCAGAATCATAAAGAGCAGAAACAGCTGCTCGGCTCCATTGAGAAAAGAGGGCCTGTCATCAACAGGGAAACCCGGTTTATTGACACTGACGGAGCTGTAAAAACAGGTTTGCTCTCAGTCATGACCATGCCCCTGGACCAGGAGCTCCACTTTGTTCTGGCCATACGGAATATTGACGCGCTGCGCCAAGTTGAGGAAGCCCTGGAAAAAAGCGAGGCCCGCTACCGGGAGCTTTTTAACAACATGAGCAGCGGTGTTGCCGTTTTTGAAGCGGTAAACGAGGGGAGGGAATTTGTTTTCATAGATTTCAATCGGGCTGCAGAAGGCATTGAACACCTGAAGAAGGAAAATGTTCTCGGCAGAAATTTTGTTGAGGTGATCCCGTCAGTTGAAAAATATGGTTTGCTGGATACGTTCAGAAGGGTCCTGAAAACAGGGAAGCCGGAATACCACCCGGTGGCTGTTTATAAAGAAGGCCTGTTGAAAATATGGAAAGAGAATTATGTATACCGTCTACCGGCCGGTGAAATTGTCGATGTCTACGATGATATCACGGAGCGCAAGCGTGCAGAAAGCAAGCTCTTGATCTACCAGGAAAAACTTCAATCCCTTGCCTCTGAATTGTCGCTGGTTGAGGAGCGCGAGAGGCGTTCCATTGCCACGGACCTGCATGACCAGATCGGCCAGACACTCTCTGTCATTAAAATGCGCTGCTTTGAACTGCGTGATAATCTCAGAGACTCCAATCTCATTCGCCAGGTAGACGAGATCAGGGAGCTGGTGAAACAGACGATCCAGGACACGCGTTCCCTTACCTTTGAATTAAGCCCGCCGGTTCTTTACGAACTTGGCCTGGTTGCAGCCATTGACTGGCTGGCCGAGCAGTTTCAGCTCAAGCATAACCTGAAATGTACTGTTGAAACGGACAAGAAGCCAAAACCCCTGAGCCAGGACAGAGAAATTGTTCTATTCCGTTCTGTGCGGGAGCTGCTTGTCAACATCGTCAAGCATGCCCAGGCGCAGAGAGTAAAAATAACCATCCGGGTCAACAAAAAAAACCTCCGCATCAGGGTTACAGATGACGGCATCGGCTTCAGCCCGGAAACCAAAACAGCCAGGGCCTACAAGGACCAGCAGTTCGGACTCTTTAACATTACCGAGAGAATACGCCACCTTGGAGGCAGGGTGGAGGTCGACTCTCAGAGGGGAAAAGGCACAATGGTGACCCTGGTGTCGCCCCTGAAATCATCTGATAAAGACTGAGGTATCATATGGGCATTCGGGTTCTTATTGCAGACGACCATAAAATCATGCTTGCCGGTCTCCGTTCCCTGCTTGAGAAGCAGGCTGATTTTGACGTCGTGGCTGAGGCGGAAAACGGCAGAAAGGCCGTGCAGATGGCCCAGGAAAAAAAACCGGACGTTGTTGTCATGGATGTTTCCATGCCTGATCTGAACGGTATCGAAGCCACGACCCAGATAATTGAAAGCTTGCCGGGAACCAGGGTTATCGCCCTGTCCATGCATTCCGACAAGCGTTTTGTCATGGGGATGCTGCAGGCAGGCGCCTCCGGGTACCTCCTGAAGGATTGCGCCTCGCAGGAACTTGCCAATGCCATTCACCAGGTGGCAGGTGGCAAAAAGTATTTAAGCCCCGAGATAACCGGGGTTGTCATAGATGATTTTCTGCTGGGAGCCTCGTCCGGGGAAGTTGCGAAAGCTGCGTCGGTGTTAAGCGCCAGGGAGCGGGAGGTTTTGCAGCTCATTGCCGAAGGCTGGTCCACAAAACAGATTGCCTCCCATCTCTACGTCAGCATAAAAACCATTGAAACCCACCGCCGGCAGATCATGAAAAAACTCGATCTGCATACCATTGCCGACCTGACAAAGTATGCCATCCGGGAAGGGCTCACCTCCATAGAGTAACAGTCCCAGCAAAAGCGCGTGCTGCCGCTGCACCAACTCTGAAGTCCCATGTAAGAATATAAGGGTTTGCGAAGTGCAAAATCAGAGAATCCCTTATAGTCCTTTTATGTCCTTTTTTGTTTAATGCATATCAATCTAATACATTGAAATGATATGCAGAAACCGCATGGAATCCCTGCTGCATTGTGGTACATGGACGTGAAGCGGAAAACCTTGCCCAAGGTATTACAATGTGGTAGACATGGCTGAAACAATCCAAATGCGTACCGAGGGAGAGAAACTTGTAAAATCAACAAGTAATTAAAGGTATTGCTGGTGGCAGGCACTCAAGCCAAAAGGAGGTGATGAACAATAACGCCCTGCTGCAGCAGTAAATGAAATCTACACTCAACTTGCACGAATAAGGAGGGGAGCTTTGACTACTGCAACTGTTTGGTTATTTATTTTTGTTGCCGCATACTGGGCCTACTGCATCTTTTGGGGGATTAAAGGCGCCAGATCGGCTAAGACCGCATCAGATTACTTTATTGCCGGCCGCCAGATCCCGATCTGGGTTTTCGTGTTGGCCGCTACCGCAACAAGCTTTTCCGGCTGGACCTTCATGGGGCATCCGGGCCTTGTTTACCGTGATGGTTTCCAGTATGCCTATGCATCCTTCTATACCGTCACAATTCCCTTTACCGGCGTTATTTTCCTCAAGCGCCAGTGGATCATCGGCAAGCGCTTCGGCTTTGTAACCCCGGGCGAGATGTTTGCAGATTATTACGGTTCAGAGGCCATCCGGATCCTCACCGTTATCGTGGCCATGATCTTCTCAGTGCCCTATCTCGGGGTACAGCTTCGGGCCTCGGGCTTTCTGTTTAACGTTCTCACCGACGGCATGCTGGGCGTCGAGGCGGGCATGTGGATGCTCTCCATCGTCGTTATCATCTACGTGGCATCCGGCGGCCTCCGGGCTGTGGCCTACGTTGATACCCTGCAGTGCCTCCTGCTGGCCTTCGGTATCGCCGTGATCGGCGTTATCACCCTGAACGCCGTTGGCGGCTGGGCTGCCCTGCAGGACGGTATCGCCAAGTTGACCTCGCCTGATATCAATCCGGC
>Ga0111148_1094_pt1 | contig 16507 bp, 11 predicted proteins | sample DeeMarSeWOR28_12_FD_80359 | JGI IMG/M metagenome (GOLD analysis project Ga0111148, IMG submission 80359) | Desulfobacterales bacterium SG8_35 | reverse complement strand
AGAGGAGCCTGTCCTGGAAATGCAGGTGCAGCTTGTGCGGAAAATAACCAATTTCAGCCCGGTGGAAGAGATCCGCTTTACCTCAAGGGCTGATGCTTTCAACCGTCTTGCCACTCAACTGGGTGAAGATGTTGATGTGCTCGATGACCTGGACCCTTCATTTCTGCCTCCTTCCATTGAGGTCTATCCGAAAAAAAGCCTCAGTACCCTGGCCCAGATTCAACGATTCTCAGAATATCTTTCAACCCTGCCCGGTGCTATCAAGGTACAGTATGGCCAGGAGTGGGTTGAACGCTTTAACTATTTCACAAAACTTTTGCGCATCATTGTATTTTTAAGCGGTATACTTCTTATTTTAACCACTACCTTTATGGTTGCTTATACCATCAGACTGGCAGTGGTTGCCCGACAGGCGGAACTGGAAATACTCCGGCTTTTGGGGGCAACCAATAACTACATCCGCACCCCGTTTCTCATTGAGGGTTTTCTGCAGGGCATACTTGGTTCATCCCTTGGCCTGGCGGCCCTGTTCTTTTTATATCGCTGGATCCAGCAGCGCTTTACAGGTCCAGGAATTCTACAGCTTGTAGATTTTACTTTTTTCTCTCCTATGATAATCGGAATAATTATTGCTGCCAGCATTACGCTCTGTATAGGAGGCAGTTTTTCGTCCATGCGAAAATTCATGCGCATCTGACATGAAAATCCTTCGCTGCAAATATACTAGAGATTCAACGAAGCAGTTGCGAAGCCTGCTCATTTTATTAACAGCCGTCTGTTCAACTTTGTCCTGCGGTTTTCCCGCAACCGGAGCTTATACTCTCCAGGCATTTGCCCAGGAGTTCACCTTGCAGGGAAACCTGCAGGAGTCTTACCGTAATGAATTCACTCAGGAACAACAACAGGAAATAATAGAGAAAAATGTCAGGATCAGAAAACTGCAGGAAGGCATAATTGACCATAAAATAAAAATCCTAGGTTCCAAGAAAAAGGAAAGAACCCTGCTCGGAGAATTGGAGGAAATTGAAAAGGAACTGGAGATACAGAAAAATATGCTCACCACCCTGCAGGCAGAATCCGAGAGACAGGAAATTCTTTTATCTGCCAAACAGGAATACCTGGACCAAATCCTGGCAAATAAACAGTCGCATCAGGCCATTGTCAAAAAGAGGCTGACAGCCTATTACCGCATGGGTTCTGTAGGGCTGATGAATGTTTTGTTCTCCACCGAATCTCTGCCGGAGCTTCTTGATTTCAAAGAATATTTTGGCCTCATGGTAGAGCATGATCATACTGTCATCCAGGAATATCTCGCGCAGCTTAAGGAATCGAGCCTTGCAAGGGAAGCCCTTGCCCAGGAAAAATTCCGCCTCTTGAAGCTGGCAGATGAAGTAAGGGAAAATGAAAAGGAATTGACCCGTATCCTGGAGAAAAAAAATTTTCTACTGCAACAGGTTAACAGGGAACAGCATCTTTATGAACAGGCGGTAAGGGAGATTGAGGAAGCTGCTGCTGATCTGGCTGCAACACTGCAGAGACTGCAGACAGCAGCAGCGCCGAAGCCGGCTGCTGCGGACCCTTCCAGCAATACTGTAACAAACAAGAAAAAATTGACGCTGGAAACGCCTGAGATGCTGGAAGGATTCCCGGCCCAGAAAGGATTGCTCGATCCGCCTGTGTCGGGCACAGTAATCAACTATTTCAGGCAAAAGGTCAAAGGCAGGTTTGAATCATCCACAATAGCAGAAGGGGTTGATATCAGGGTTGCCAAAGGCACGGAAATAAAAGCCGTGTATGATGGCAAGATTATCCATTCCGGCTATCTGCGGGGTTACGGAAACCTCTTGATCATCGATCATGGTCATCAGTATTTCTCCCTCATCTCCAGAGCTGCGGACTTTTATAAAAAGGAAGGTACCAAGGTTGCCACAGGTGAAATAATCGGCATGACCGGTGAAGGAGACCCTTTATACGGAGAAGGTTTACACTTTGAAATACGCAAAGGCTCAAAGCCAGAGGACCCCATGTTGTGGCTGAAACAGGATGTTCTTCCCCCTGAAGCTTCTTCCTCTGAAGTTCAATAATCACCCATGCCATATGTAATTATGGTCCGCTGAGATCAGCAGGCCAGCAATATCTATTTTCTCCGCTATTCGCGGTTGGACTTTTGCCAGCTTAATATTATATTGTTTGAAGACGTGCAGCATGGTAAAATATGAAATTTATCATATTATATTTTGCAGTTGTAAAAATCGAAAAATTTCTTTTGGCCGAGAAATTCCTCATATTGCCCATTAATAGGCCCCTAAAGACAGGAACATCATGAACAGGTTTAAAAAAGTTTTACATCTAACCGTCACTTTTATCCCTTTTCTATTCTTGAATTCCCATTTGGCGTACGGTACATCAGATGATATGCAGGAAACCTATAAGAACCTTGAGGTTTTCTCAAATGTCCTCACAATTATTCAACAGAATTATGTCGATGACATTGACACCCAGGAAACAATTGAAGGAGCAATCAAAGGAATGCTCAGCAGCCTGGATCCCCATTCATCCTTCTTAAAACCGGACGACTTCAAGGAACTCCAGGTGGAAACCAAGGGCAGTTTCAGCGGCATAGGAATTGAAATTACCAGCAAAGACGACATGCTCACCGTCGTATCGCCCATTGAGGATACACCTGCCTTTAAGGCAGGCATCCAGGCCGGAGACAGGATTATTAAGATTGAGGGTGAATCCACCAAGGAAATGTCATTGATTGAAGCTGTAAAAAAACTTCGCGGCCCAAAAGGATCCGAGGTCACCATTTCAATTCATCGCGAAGGCTGGACCGAGCTGCAGGAGTTTACCATTATCAGGGATGTAATTCCTATTCAGTCTGTGCGCTCCAGTGTCCTCGAACCCGGATATGGCTATATCAGGATCACAAACTTCCAGAGAAATACTGCGCAGGATCTGCAAAAAAGTATAGAAAATCTCATTATGGAAGAGCCCCTGAAAGGTCTGGTTCTTGACCTGCGCAATAATCCGGGTGGCCTTCTTGATTCGTCGGTAAAGATTGTGGACATATTCCTGGACGAAGGCATCATTGTTTCAACCAAGGGGCGCCTGCAAGACCAGAATTTGGAATTTTCAGCACACAGCGGCGGACCGGAATACCATTTTCCCATAATAATTTTAATCAACGGCGGTACCGCCTCCGCCTCAGAGATTGTGGCCGGGGCCCTGCAGGATCATAAAAGGGCCCTCATTCTTGGTACCCAGTCGTTTGGCAAGGGCTCTGTGCAGACCATCATCCCCATGGCCGACGGTGCCGGGCTGCGGCTCACTACTGCCCGGTATTACACACCAAACGGAACCTCCATTCAGGCAAGAGGAATTACCCCGGATGTTCTCGTACCGCAAACTGCCGCAAAGGCGGAAGTCACCCCCAAAAGCCATAAGGAGTTTCTCAGGGAAAAAGACCTGCGGCATCATCTTGAAAATGGCGGCAATTTGGACCCGACCGATGAAAAACCCGAACCTGAAACCAATGATAAAAGCAAGTTGATTTCGGAGGAGGTTACCATTGATGAGAAGACAAAAGAAAAACTGAAAAGCGATAATCAGCTGAACACCGCCCTGCTTGTTCTCAAAAGCCTGAATGTGCTTTCAGGACAGAAAAATGACAAGTGATGCACTAGTTGTTGTGTTTCGTACTCAAACAATTCTCGGCTAACTAGCTGAAATGACATCTCCGAAATGTAACGGGTAATGGCGGCAATAAAATCTGTTGCAGTCCATTGAAGCCGCCGGGCGATTCCGGTTCTATCTGAGTCAAGACCTTGGCGGTGGCAATCTGCCTGATCCACACCCCTCACCCACTTCGACCGGGACGGCCATCTCAAACTACCCCGAATCTTGACACCCCAATAAGCTATAAAGATACACCGGACAGGCTGTCAAAGGAAAATCCAGCCGTTCAACATGGAACTGTTTAAGCCCACTTTTCTTGAAACAATTTTGACTTTATGATGGGAAAAAATCCGCTAAGGTGTCCCCCACTGGACATGGCAATCCTTGAACAATGGTTTATGAGTTTAGCTAAATAGCAGGCATTACAACAAGCCGTTTAATGCTTTACTGCCCGTCATGCTGCGTTCAGCCTTCATCAAATGGTTCGTATCTTCTTTTAAGGTTTCAGGTGGGCAACGTTACTATCCTTCGACACTCTGTTTATCAGTCCTTGCATATACCGCCTTTGTCTTAGACAGGATCTTTACTTCCTTAAGAGCTTCCTTGGTTTGGGAAATCTGTACCTCAACTTTGGCCCCTCTGGAAATAGAGATATATTCTTTGTAAAATATTTCCCCTTTTCCGCTGGCATTTGCCCCTATCTCGATATCATTGCCCTCAAGTTTTCCATTAAATTCACCGTCTACAAATATTTTACCCTCTGCCTTTACTTCTCCTCCATTAAACTTGCCGGATATTTTCACATCCTTTCCTGCGGTGATGTTTCCACCACTTAGTTCACCCTCTATATCAACACTGCCTTCTTTTGTTTCTATATTTCCTTTGCAGATTCCTTTTATTAGGATGTTTGAGTTTTGCATTGAAGATATATTACCTTCAACGTCTCCACTCAATTCCAAATCACAGGTAACATTAATATCTCCTATCAGCTTGCTGCCTTTTAAGATTTTATTCACACTTGAACTTCTGACAGCTGTTCCCGGCGGTCTCATTGGAACATCTTTCGGCACATCTACAGCCAGTTCGTTATTTTCCTGCTCATTATTCCCACTGCCGGTTGTTTTAATTTTTTCTTCGTATGAGCCCCTTTTTTTAAACATTCAGTCCCTCCATATTTATAGTGAGTGATAGCGACAAGTAATTGCATTTTCGGCCCGCACTGAAAATCGAAGCAACCTTACCAAATCGACCTGAATCCTGTTTTATAAATTAAAATAATGTAACCTCAAACAGGCCATCATCATCAACAAAAAACCAGCCGTTGCAAATTATGCTACTATTATTCAAATTATCTTGCCACAATAGAAACATTTGGGAATAGAGTAGCCAGTCAGTGCAGGGATCGGTTGAAGTCCTTACTATGGCGGCCATACGCCTTCGAGAAAAAGCCAGGTTGTCCTGAGTGGTTTGCTTGGAAAAATTTGCCGGAAATAAGCGGGGATTGTATGCCGATTTTAATTCCGTCAGAAAAGCATGGATAAACTCCTTGGTCCTTGGCGTCTCATGTTCATAACTGTTCCGCAGTTCTCTGAAAAAAGTATTGATTTGCCTCGGCAACGTTCTGCAAGACTAGTGATGGTGATTGCTGCCGCACAATGATGGGCTGTTTAACGTGAAATATTGAACAGCATAGTTAATGCCGGGACGGCCGTACCGCAGGGTAATATGCAACCCGTTTCCATCCCTGTTTTTTCTAAAGGTAAAGGTACGGGAATTCTGATTGGGCAGAATTTTGTTCTCTACTTCCTCCATTTCAGTAATAACAGCTTTTTTTTCAGTGTTTTTGCCGGGCATTCTTTGTTTGAAGGCCCTTGCCCAGGAAAGATAATTTCTGAAAATAAGTAAGTCCTCCTGACCCGGAGGCGGTTGCTGGAGGTTTTTTCAGAACATGGTTACATACCCTTAGAAAACAGCCTCTTTAGTCTGCTTTTTGGGCAGGGTTGAACTGATAAATTTTAAAGGCAATATTACACAAGTAAGCCCGTGATATTACCCAGGGAGAGACCTGCGATGATCAGATAAAAACCTGCAGAAGCCCGGTTAAGCAGCACCCTGTGACGGTACAGGCTTTTTTCAAGCCCCATGTGACCTACGAGCAAAGAAACGAAACTGTACCAGGTTCCATCAACCAATCCTGCAACTGTGGCCATACCCAATATAGTAGTAAAGTCGGCCCCTTCTGGAATAAACTGCGAAAACAGTGCGGTAAAAAAGACAAATATTTTGGGATTGAGTAAGGATATGCTAAAACCTGTAAGCCAAGCTGCTGGCAATTGTGTATTTTGAACAGCGTCATTACTCTCTTGACTTCCCCAGGACTTAATTGCCAGATAGATCAAGAAAGCTGCGCCAGTAAGGGTTAAATAGTTCTTAACTGTCGGAATGCGTTGAAATAAGATGCCGAGAGTGGTGCTAGCTGCCATAGCCCAGAAAAAAATTCCAGCTGCATGGGCCCAGCTCGCAATCAGGGCGTCACTGAGACTCCGTTGCACTCGATTCTGAAGGATAACCGCCAAGCTTGGGCCTGGAGACATGGCGCCAATAGCGCAGATACCGACAAGAGTCAGCCAAGAAATCAAGTTCATTATCACATTCCATTAAAATGGACAGGGCTTTAACTCACTTGTGCCTTTCGGTTAATAGTGTAATCAGAATACTAGGCACTACTTGCGCTTTACCATGAAATAGTGATTTCTTGCCGTCATCTTTACCCTCTGTTGGAAGCCTCAATTGGCTGGTTGAGATTCTGGGCAGGGAAAAGCATCATGAAGTGCATAGTATAAAGTTTGTATAGCGGGCTTCTTAAAAAAATGCGGGTTATCCTCTACATATTTTATAAAAATTCCAGCCATTTTTTTCTCTACATTTGCCATAGGCAAACAATATTGACTTGGTAAGTTATAAGAAGATGTGAGATGTATATGTGCATTCACGGCTCCTTGAATAAATGCCAAACAATACGTCCTAGTGTACAGATTATCGTCTTGATAGGCAGCATCCATACAGGCATTATAGAGGTATCGTGTTGTAACGGGTTCAACCTGTTTTTCTGCCATAACAGGCGAAGCCGCAAGCAAGGATAAGCCAATAATTATCAGAGCTGTTTTCTTCATGGAGCCTCACTTTTAAGGTTTAATTGATCTGGTAAATGTTTCCGGACAAATCCCGTTATTGTTTTATGAGGTGCCGGCTTATTCATGTCTGATATCTATATGTTCAACAGCTTTCTGCAAGCATACTGGGGGCCAATCCCTTCTCATAATCCCAGGTCGCGTATAAATCGCATATCTTTGGTCCAATTCTTGTGGACCTTGACCCAAAGTTTTAACAGTACCCGCTGTGCCAGAAGTTTCTCTATATCCTGGCGTGAGTTTTTCCCTATCTGCTGGAGCTTTGAACCTTTCCTGCCAATAATGATCGCTTTTTGCGATGACTTCTCCACAACTATTGTTGCATGTATTGTCACGAGTGACCTTTCTTCGTCTTCCTTGAAACTGTCAATGACAACCGCTGTTGAATAGGGGATTTCCTGGCCAGTTAAAAGAAATATCTTTTCCCTGATAATCTCGCCGACAATAAAGCGCTCGGTTGCATCTGTCGGGATATCCTCCGGATAGAACCTGGGGCCCCTGGGCAAAAGGCGAAGAAGCTCCTGCAGCAACAGATCGGTGCCACTATTCAAAAGGGCTGAAATCGGGACAATGGCAGCAAAGGGATAGATATTGCGGTATGCCTCTATTATGGGCAATACCTGATCCCTGTCCAGTAGATCGATTTTGTTTAAGACAAGTATTGCCGGAACAGTTGCGGACTCGAGATATTCAACTGCCTGTGCCTGTTTTTCAGGCATGGGCAGGGAGACATCAATTAAAAACAAGATCACATCTACCTCGGCAAGGCTGGACACGGCTATTTTCACCATTTCAAGGTTGAGAGGTTTCCTGGCCTGATGCAGTCCTGGAGTATCGAGCATAACTATCTGGTAGGCCGGATCATTAAGAATGCCAATAATACGGTTCCTGGTTGTTTGAGGCTTGGGTGTTACGATGGAAATCTTTTGGCCCAGCAAAGCATTCAGCAATGTCGACTTTCCTGCATTGGGGGGCCCCACAATGGCTACCATGCCAGATTTTATCATATTTTCCTGCGTCTCTTTCATCTAAAATTTTTCCCTGATTATTTGCCCCGAGATTATCAGTATATCCTTTCCGCATTTCTTTTTTTGTGAAAGGGGTTTATTGTAAAATGTATTCTGTTTGTACATAACCTGAGGGGAAAAAAGTATATTTATATAATTACGTTTCACCTGCGGTATATGGATAAATATATTCTCAAATTAGACATTCACAGCTTTACGTCACCTTGAATCCATGGTAATGGGTGCGGGCATTCCAAACGATACCTAAAAATACTCATTGCCGGATTTTCCGGTAAAATAATTAAGCACTGGGCATATGACATTAGACGGCAGAATAGTCGAATATCTGGAAAACGGCAAATTCATCTGCGCCTTTGTCTTTGAAGATAACGGCAACCGTATTCGTGTGCTCAACCAAAACAGCAGGGAACTCAATTTGCCACAAAACAGGGTGGTCCACTGCACAAGTAAAAAGGCTTCACCACCCCCTTCCCGGGATGAGATCATAAGCCTCCTGCAAAAAACGGCTGAAAAGCGTGCTGGGCTGGCTGGAACCATCAGTCTTGAAGAGATATGGGAACTTGTCTCTGAAAAACCGGAAGGCACTTTTGAAGTTGATTTCCTGGCAGGTCTTTTTTTTGGGAGCAATGCTTCGGATGACCAGGGCGCCGCCTTCCTGCGCGCTGTAATTGCCAATCGCCTTTATTTTAAATACAAAGCCGGGAGCATTTATGTCCATTCTCCTGAAACTGTTGAACAGATTAGATTCATGCAGAAAAAAGAAAAGGAACATGAGCTTTTTATTGCCAGTAATACGAGGGCGTTGCGTCACATCTGGGAAAAAGACGAAGCATTGCTGGATTGGCAGGACCGGGATAGGACCCTGAAAATTCTTGCTGATTACTATCTGTTTGGTAAGGATGCTGCCGAGTACGAACTGGCACGCAAACTTGTCAAAAATGCGGAACTGACCGGCCCCCATGATATCTTTCATCTCCTGGTAAAAGAAGGTATCTGGGATAAAAACGAAAATATCCAGCTTCTAAAAGAGGATATACCCACTTTTTTTTCTGAAGCAGCCATGGCTGAGGTTAAGGACATTAAGCTTCCGGCCGGCGCAGACATAATTGCTGCAGGGCGAAAGGATTTCAGGGATCTGCCTGTTTTTACCATTGACGGTCCAGCGACCAGAGATTACGACGACGGCCTGCACCTTGAAAAACAAGGTGATAACTACCTTGTCGGCATTCATATATCTGATGTCGGGCTCTATGTAAAACAGGGTACCGCTCTTTTCGAAGAGGCACTGAAGCGGGGAACCTCAATTTATTTTCCTGAAAAACAGCTCCCCATGCTGCCGCCAGTCCTCTCTGAAATCAAATTAAGTCTTTTAAAGAATCAGGAACGCCCGGCTCTGAGTTTTTTGGTTCTGCTGAGCCCCACAGCTGAGCTCCTTAAATTCGAAATCGTGCATAGTATTGTTTCTGTAAAGCAGCAGCTGACCTATCACGAGGCTGACCAACTGATCAAAAAAGAAAAAGATTTTGCATCATTGGCGGCGCTGAGTGTGCTGCTGCGACAAAGGCGGGTGAATAGCGGGGCTTTGCTTCTGCCCATGCCTGAATTAAATATCAGCATCAAGGAGGATGACAGTATCGAAATCAGTAGGTCTGCGGTTGATACTCCAAGCAGAATTCTGGTAGCAGAGTTCATGATCCTTGCCAATACCCTTGGGGCTCAGTTCGTAGCTGAACGGGAAGCACCGGGACTTTTTCGCTGCCAGGCCGAACCCCGCCAACGGATTATCGACGGTTTTGAAAAGGATATCATCAAGGTTATTCAACAACGCAAGCGTCTTTCACCCATGCATCTCCTTACCACACCCAAGAGCCACAGCTGTGTAGGTGCCCCACAATACACCACTGTCACCTCTCCCATTCGCCGTCTGCTTGACCTTATCATGCAACTGCAGATCAATTACCTGGTCATGGGCCAAGGTGTTCTCTTCAGCAAAAAAGACATGAAGCATTTTGGTTCCATTATCCAGACAACCCTTGAAAAAGCCAATCAGGTCAAATATCTTCGCCAACGCTACTGGATTCTGAGATATCTGCAGGCAAGGAACATTGCCAGGCTTCCCGCCCTTGTAGTTGACAGGGGCCCAAAACGCGTCCATATATTCCTGGAAGAGTTCCTTCTTGATGCTGACCTCCCCCTTAACCCTGCCTTTAAAGTCAGCGCCGGGGATACCGTACTGGTCAAAATTGCCAAAGTTGACCCCATGGGCAATATCCTCAGGCTTGAATGGTAGCATGTTTTCTTAGCCTCTCAGATTGCAGAAAAATTAATTCTGCATTTCAGCCCCCCGGCACAAACAAATTTTACAGAGATAGGCATACAACATATTGTGTTATATTCTCAAGGCTCAACCCTCCCTATTCTCCCCTGTAAATAAGCAAATTTTCAATAATTTTTCCTTGACAGAGGCCCAATTTATCCGATAAGAAGTACTTTAAGTGGTGTAAAGTGGGACAAAAGGGAATAAAGGGGTGGTGCAGTGCCCGGCACAGACAGCAGCAAATCATCAAAAAGCAGATTTCGCAGCCGTTCGGAACACACACTGGACGCGAAGGGCAGGCTTAATATTCCAAGCAGGTTTCGTGATGTGCTTCAGGGCCATAATAATGAGCAATTAATGGTCACAAACTGGCACAAGTGCTTGAAGGCATTTCCTGTGAACGTCTGGGAGCGGATTGAAACAACTCTGCTTGTCCAGGGCAAAAAGCAGCCGGGTATGGATTCTTTCAGGCGCTATGTTATTTCCGGCGTTACCGAATGTGCCCTGGACAGACAGGGAAGGATCCTTCTGCCGCCAACCCTGCGGACAGATTTTGACCTAAAAAAGGATGTGGTGCTAAACGGCATGCTTGACCATTTCGAAATCTGGGACAAAATCGCCTGGGAAAAGGAAAGAAAGCTGACCCGGGACAAATTCAGCGATTTCGAACAAAGCTTGTCAGCTCTGGGCATACTTTAAGCAATGGGAATACCGTGCCGGATGCGAGGAAAACCCTTTCGAAGAAAAAGCCTTGCTCCTCCAAGGCGCAATCCACTCATCCTGATTTCCCCCCTACAATTCACACACCTGTACTTCTTGAAGAAACAATCCGCTTCTTGGCCCCTGTTGATGGCGGGATATATATTGACGGCACCCTTGGCCTTGGTGGACATGCTGAGAAAATTCTGCAGAATTGCGAACCCTCAGGCCGTGTCATTGGTTTTGAATGGGATGCAAATGCCCTGGAACTGGCCAGGAAAAGACTCGCCCTATTTGGGGAAAGATTCTACGCACTACACAGAAACTTCTCTGAAATTATGGCAGGACTAACTGAAACAGGTATTGACAAAGTGGATGGATTGTTACTGGACCTCGGCGTTTCCTCATTGCAGTTTGACTCGGGCGAAAGAGGCTTCAGCTTTCAGACAAACGGACCACTTGACATGCGGATGGATAAACGTGGGCATCTTACTGCTGAAGAAATTATTAACACTTTCAGCAAGGAGGACCTGGCCGACATTTTCTACTACTATGGTGAAGAAATACAGGCAAGGCGTATAGCCGCCCATATCGTCACTGAAAGAAAAAGGACCAGGATTACGACAACCTTGCAGCTTGCCCGCATAATTGACGGCGCTGTTCCTAAAAAGTTCCAGCCCCGTAAAATTCATGTGGCTACAAAGGTTTTCCAGGCACTGCGAATCGTTGTTAACAAAGAGCTCGAAAGTCTTGCTGCGGCCTTGGATAGCATAACAACAATTCTTAAACCCGGGGGCAGGGTCTGCATCATTGCATTCCACTCCCTGGAAGACAGATTAGTCAAAAGAAAATTCAGAGACGACCATGAACTGCACGTTTTAACAAAAAAACCTGTTATCCCGGGCGCAGAGGAAATCAGGATGAACCCAAGGGCAAGAAGTGCCAAACTTCGGGCCGCGTGCATGAAAGGTTAATAAGGTGGAGGGAATCAATATGATCAAGGATTATTCCGGCAGTTTCATTTCGGTAAAGAGCAGAAACAGAATAAGAACTACCAAGAGAAAATCTAATGCTGCCTCCAAGGAACTTTTCCATATAAGCACGCTTATGTGGAAAACAATTGGTGCCATGCTTCTGTTGACCCTCGTCTTTGGAATCAGTTCAACGATCTGGTTCGGCGTGCAGGTTCAGGCTGCTCTTGACCAGATCGGGAGCCACAGCAAAATCAATACTCAAATGAAATATAAAAAAGAGCTGCTGGTGACGCAACGGGACTTAATGCTGACCCGGGGCCATGTGGAGGCAGCTGTCCAAAAACTTGGTTTGCGGTCTCCTGCAAAAAATCAAATCCGTTTTCATTAAATGAAGCAATCCTTGGAACACAATTCACATGCGAAACCAGTATTTCAAAAATTGAAACACAATATTTGCTGACACGCATCGGAGTTAATAATGCTACATGACTGATCAGGCTATAAAACAGCTGCAGCGACGACGCAAGCTGCTCATAGATAAAAGAATGAAGAGGCGATTCCTTCTGCTGGCCCTTGTCCTTATCTTGGGATCTGGGGCCTTCGTGTTTCATAAGGAAAAGATCTCTGCCATTTCAGAAATCTACACCTGGGTCAAACAAAACAAACCTGGTGAAGTCCTTACAGCCACAGCATCAGCCTCACCCAGGGCCTACATTTATGACCGTAATTTCAGACCCCTGGCAGCCACCTATGAAACCTATGCCATTTATGCCCGACCGCTTGAAATGAATGATCCTGCTGCTTCTGCGGAGCTGCTGGAAAATCTCCTGGGATTAGAACAAAACAGTCTTTTAGCCAGCCTAAAGAGCGAAAGAGGGTTTGTCTGGATATCCAAGGGCATCGATCAGGAACTGGCAGCTGCAGTAAAAGAACGCAAAATTCAGGGCATTTACCAGGTTGTTGAGACAAAACGTTTTTATCCGAATCACGAAAATGCAGCTCATGCGGTAGGCTTTGTAGAGAATGGCCAGGGGCTCGACGGCATTGAATTTCAATACAATACTCTTCTCCGGGGTGATGAGATAAATAGAGCAGAAATGCTGGCTCTGCACTTTGAACCTGCCACTGAATTCAGCCGCTCAGGCACCCATATAGTCCTGAACCTTGACCTGATGCTCCAGGCCAAAATTGAACACTTTCTTGAAAAAAGGGTAAGGATCACTGGAGCTGCCAGCGGTGGTGTTCTTCTGATGGATGCCAATACCGGCGGCATACTTGCAATGGCCAGCTATCCTGCATTCAACCCCAATCGCTACTGGGAGTTTTCAAGTTCAGCCCTTAACAATCATCTTATAACTGAACCAGTATACCCCGGCGAACTTTCCCTTATTTTCCAACAGGCTGCAGCAATCAATCTGAAGAATAAAAGAAAGTTACAGGCCTTTGACAGCACGGTTAATACTGAGTCAGTACTTGTCTTGAAACCTGATTTACTGAAGAGAAGGAAATTATCGGTTGCGCCGTTGGTTGAAAATGTTGACCCCGAGTATTTACGACGCTTTACCCATCAGTTGGGTTTTGTACAAAAACCCCTGACAGATTTGCCTCTTAAAGATGAAGCACCCGTTACCTCATCTCTGGCTATTACCGATCCTTCCTTTAACTCCTCTGCCCTGCGCCTCCTCACTGCTTTTACAGCTCTTGTAAATAACGGCAGGATCGTCACCCCTCATCTGCTGCACAGGGCATATCCTAAAGAAAGCCTATCCCCGGTTGCAGCGACTATGACGGCCCTTGAACAAAATGATTCATTTTATTCTGCTACCAGCAAGGATCTGATTGATTTTCTTGCTGCCCGATGGCTCAAAATAAACAGCCCCAAAAAATCCTCGCAATTACCTATGTTTTTTGAAGCGCACAGGTTTGCTGACCCCAATGAAAATTCTGTACATGCCGAAGATGAAGAAAGCGCAACAGCATCAATCGGGAAAACCGGGCGCATCTCACAAAGCTTGATGCTTGGAGCCATACCGGGCCGAGACCCCAAACTGACCATGATCGTCCTGCTTTCCTATCCGAAAAAAAGCGATGAGATCTATCCCGATGCACTTGAGACCTTAGGCAGCAAATTCTCAATTCTCAGCCCTGATCAGGATATGATTAAAAAAATGCTCCATGTGGCTGATCAGCCTCCTCCTGTTCCCTCGCCTGATTTCTGGACAAACGGTGAAACTGGTTTGGCTGCAAGCATTGATTCTTTAAAACCTGAAAACAAGAATGTTGCAAAAACAACTGAGAGTAAAAAAAATATGCCTGACGTCACTGGAAAAAGTTTACGGGCAGGCCTGCAGGTCCTCCAGCATTTTAACCTGGACATTAAACTTGTCGGCAGCGGCAGGATAATTTCACAGCAACCTGCTGCCGGTGCAGAACTTAAAAATGGCGGAGAATGTATTCTGGAACTGCAGCAGGAAATTTGAACATCACAAAAAAATATATAGGCAACTTTTGGATCAAAATTAATGTCGGCTCAAGCACCAGCAACAAAGCAACTCAAACTTTTACTTGAAGGAGTTGACTACAGCAGTATCGGGGATATTGAAGAAACTGAAATTTCCGGGCTTTGTTTGGATTCCCGGAAAGTGCAGCCTGGAGATATGTTTGCAGCCCTTAAAGGTATTTCGCTTGATGGCCACAACTTTATACTCCAGGCTGTTGCTGCTGACTGCTCCGCCCTGCTGGTTAACAGGGGCTGGCAGGAACTGGTTCCGGAAGCAGAACCTTTGCGCAGGGTCGCAATTGTGGAGGTTGACGACACCAAAATCGCCCTCGGTAATATTGCGGCAAATTACTATGATCATCCGGAGCGCCGACTCACCATTATTGGAATTACGGGAACCAACGGCAAGACAACTACCTCTTTTCTGGTTGAATCCATGTTGAAAGCCTGCGGCAGACGCCCCGGAGTAATCGGTACCGTGAACTACCGCTACAGCGATAAAAATGACAAGCATATTGAAATGGTGGCCCCCTTTACAACTCCGGAATCTCCCACACTTTTTGCCCTGCTCCGCAAAATGGCTGACGAGGATATCACCGATGTGGTCATGGAGGTATCATCACATGCCCTGGCCCAGTCAAGACTTACCGGTATGGAATTCGACATCGGGGTGTTTACCAATTTAAGCCGGGACCACTTGGATTTTCACGCTGACATGCAGCACTACTTCACCAGCAAAAAACAGCTGTTCACTAATCATTTAAAACCCGGCGGCCGTATCGTTATTGTCCTTGCTGATTCAACAGACCAGGAGGAAAGCAACACACCCGTTCATGATGTAAGCAATAACTGGGGCCGACAGATGTATGAGGATATAAAGGCTCAGTTCCGGAGTCAAGGTGAATCGCCTCCAATTACTACCTGCGGCATGAGCAGTGACTGTGACATACACCCGCAAAATTTCACAGCAAACATTTGCGGCATTACAGCCGAAATCTCAACGCCGGCAGGTTCCATGTCACTTAAAACTCCTTTAGTTGGCCCGTTCAACCTGCGCAATATGCTTTGCGCCATCGGCATTGGCTTAGCTCATGATGAAAAGCTTGGCTGCATGCAAAAAGGGTTGGAAAAGTTGCATGCTATTCCTGGCAGACTCGAAAGGATCGAACTGAAACAAAAGGATGCGTTCTGCCCTTCAGTCTTTGTGGATTACGCCCATACCCCTGATGCTCTTGAAAATGTACTGAATGCCCTGCAGGATATCAAACCCCAAAGGCTTATCTGCGTTTTTGGCTGCGGCGGTGACCGTGACCGCGGCAAAAGGGCCCTTATGGGAGAAATTGCCGGCCAATTGTGCGATGTGGTGCTGGCAACCTCTGATAATCCCCGTTCAGAGCCCCCGGAAATGATTCTGGCCCAGATTGAAGAGGGGCTTGTCAGGACCGGCCTTCATAGAATATCTGCACCAAAAATTCTTAGCCGGAAAGATGGCAAAGGTTATGATATCATCATGAACCGGCACCTTGCAATCTCAACAGCAGTAAGGCATGCAGGTTCAAAGGACATCGTTCTTATCAGCGGCAAAGGACATGAGAATTACCAGGTCAACAAAAACGGAAAAATTTTCTTCGATGATCGGGTTGAGGCAGAAATGCAACTGGAGGCAAAGTCAGGTGCCCCTCCGCGTTGGAAGCTTGAATGGGTCCAGCAGCTCACCGGCGGACAGTTTCTCTATCCTGTGGAAGAATCTGTGACTTTCAATACAATTTCAACCGACACCAGAACAATTCAGCCCGGCGATCTTTTTATTGCCCTGAAGGGTGAAAAATTTGATGGCAGAATTTTCAGCCAAAAGGCAGTTGAAAAAGGCGCGGCAGGACTTCTCATCAACCACACTAACGGGCGGAAGCAAGCCGACCTGGGTTTTCACCCATCCATCCCTGTCCTGCTGGTGCCTGATACGGTTGTTGCCCTCGGGCAGCTGGCGGGCGGCTGGCGCCGCTGGAATAATAATCTGCTGGTCGTAGGCATAACCGGCAGTTCAGGCAAAACCACGGTCAAAGAGATGACCGGGTCTATTCTCAGTCAAAATCGTGCCATTATTAAAACCGAAGGTAACT
>Ga0111148_1036_pt1 | contig 16677 bp, 12 predicted proteins | sample DeeMarSeWOR28_12_FD_80359 | JGI IMG/M metagenome (GOLD analysis project Ga0111148, IMG submission 80359) | Desulfobacterales bacterium SG8_35 | reverse complement strand
AGGGGGGCCTTGAATTTAAGGGCCAGTTGGGCCGGACCTGGCTGGGTGGCTGCGATCTTGCCGAAAAAGTCTACAAAAACCGCATCGCGCCCGGCGTTCTGGTCCGCCACCAGGCCGATGGCCTGCTTGTTTTTCAGGGCCTTGAGCAGCAGCTTCATGGCAGCCTTGGTGCCGGCCACCTGCATGCCCATCTCATTTCTGCGCCTGGTGATAAAACGGTCGATGTAGGGATTGGACTGCTGCACTGCGGCAACGGTAAAGGGGGCTGACATTGCTGTGGCCGCTGCAGCGCCCTGCAACTCCCAGTTGCCGAGATGGCCTGAAACCGTGATGAGTCCCTTGCCGTCTTGCAGCAAGCGCTGGATCAGGGAAAAATGCTTCGGTTCCAAAATGTGCTGGATCTGCGTATACAGTTTCGGGGCAATCAGCAGCTCGATAAATGACATAGCGATCTGCCGGTAAGATTCTGCTGCAATTTTTTCAAGCTGCGATTCGCCCATTTCAACACCAAAGGCAATGCGCAGGTTTTTCAGGACAACCTGCCTGCGGTAGCGCAGGACATGGCAGGCAGAATTTCCAAGGAACCTGGCAAGCCCATAGGAAAAGCCCAGGGGCAGGAGCATCAGGACACCACAGATTGCCCGCAACAGTATGTATGCCAGGAGATGCACTGTATTTTTCATGGCTGCATACTATACCATACGGAGAGCGGGCTGCCAGTTTTTCAGGATGAAGACAAAAGAAAAACCCCTGCAGGAGTAATCCTGCAGGGGTTTTGGGTGCAAATGTAAATCTAATTTCGTCAGTGAAATTAGAACTTCATGCTGAGTGCATGGGCCAACAGGTAAACGTCATCATTGCCAGTGTCGCCGCCGGCTTTGAAGAAGTCACCAGTTGACAGGTATGAGAAATGGGCGTTGTAGGTCAGGTTATCCATGATCTTGTAACCCATGCCAACACCGAATTCCCATCCCATTTCATCGTCCCATCCATCCGGCTCATCGGTGGCGGCAAAGTAGCCGATTTCACCGCCGAGGGACAGTTCAGGTGACATGGCGTATTTGACATAGCCGCCCAGTGACCAGACACCTGATGATCCTTGGGTGAAGAATACATCGTTACAGCCCGGGCTCAGCGGGTTGTCGCCGTTGAGCAGGTTCATGTAGTCACCGGTCATGATCTGGTAGGGGTTGTAGTCCTTGCCAACGCCGTTTGATTTGGCAAACATGGCTTTGGAGTCATTGTCATTAGGATCGTCGTCGCCTGACATGTAGAAGAACAGGCCGCCCATTGTCCAGTCCTGCATCTTGTAGCTGGCGTCAAGTTCGAAACCGATTGCGTTCCGGTCTGATTTGGCGCCGCCGATCTCTGAGGGGCCGTCACCAAAATCCCAGTTCAACTCGTACTCGATATTCAAGGCGTCGAAGTTGTAGTTGCCATAGAGCCTGAACTGCGTGGTTGTCAGGGCCTCATCAGCAACTTCTGCCATGGCATTCCTTACGGTCCAGAGGGCGACAATGGTCTTGCCGAAGTCGGCCTTGTAGCTCAGGTCAACGTAGTAGCCGTCAACATCACCGTCAGCCTGCGCTATATCACCTGCATCATTTTCAGTTATTTTCTGGGTGAAGAGCAGCATGCCCCAGTTTTCAGGCAGCATGTTGGGCCACCACATGAGGCGGTCGCCCTGGCCGGTGGAGTTCATGAATTCTCCGGCCCAGGCGCCGGCAGGCGTGCGGCCGAAGCGGGTTTTACCCCAGGGAGAGGTCCATTCCATGTAAAGGTGTTTGAAGTCAGCGTCACGGGCACCGGCGTCCTTAGACTGTTCACCACCGAAAACGGTGCGGTCGTCAAAGCGGATCTCGGCTTTGACGGCGATCTTGTCATTTACCTGCAGTACGGGCAGGATCTTGAATGAATAGATGTAGAAGGCGTCGTTTGAATCAGAGAGATCCTGGACATCGGCGCCGCCCGGACGGCCAAGACCGTCCTGTAAATAGGCACCGGCCAGGACCCAGTGGCCGGCCACTGACCACAGGGCAACGCCCGGAGCTGTCGGCTTGGGTACGCGCGGTGCGGTATCCGCTTCTGATTCAGATGCCCTGGCGGGCTGATCCAATGCGAGAGCATTCGCTGCAACGCCAAATACCAGGCCAAGGGCAGCTACAGTTGCTAAAACTTTTTTCATCTCTTATCTCCTCTTTTTTGTTTTGGGTTGATATTTGTCATCATTCTCCTAACTAACAACCTCAACTATAACTTAATCCCTTGTTCGTTTTTGGACCACCTGAACCGGCTCCAAACCTGCAGCCTGAACAGAATGGACCTTCCCCCCAAGAGATTAAATTTAATGCTTCTAACAACTTTTTTGTGCTTTTGTCAAGTTTTTTTTAGTTGTTTGTCCCTTCTTGTGCCTCCTTTTCTCCAGCCAATTCAATATCATACATGAGGATCGTACTTTCCCCTCCGGTAAAGGAGCTGGTCCAGCCCGTGGAAAGCACCAGGCCGACAAAGAGTTTTGCCCTGTTTCCCTGTCCTGGCAGGGGCAGAAACTGAAAATCGGGGATGTAGCCGTCAATCTTTTTCGTCTGCCATATTTCACTCAAGGCAATGCCGTTCCAGGTCATGGCATATATCTCGCTTGTCTTATAGCGCTTATAGTTTTCAACATGCCGGGAGGCAACGGAGAGATTCTTGTTCACTATGACATCGTCCCTGCCGTCGCCATTGACATCCATGACAATCATCCGCGAGGGGATGTACAGCCTTTTACCGCTGTCTTCCCTGCCGATAACATCAGACGATGGTGCTGAATTCACATCAATGCCGACCCTTTCCACCTGCTCGTAAGCTTCGCCGATGTAGCGCGAGGTGCCGCCGTAGAACTCGTCCGAGACCCAGAGAACCGAGCCGTTTGGCCTGACCACGTAGAGGCGGTCTGCCCGGTTGATGGCAACGATTTCTTTTGCACCGTCACCGGTCACGTCGGCCAGGACAAATTCAAAGATATTTACATAGTCAGGCATGGCAATGCGTTCTTCCGGTAAGACCTTGGAGCCGTTCTTCATCAGCCTGAAAATGCCTGCCAGCACCAGGGAATCCTGGCCGCCGCGCTGCCCCGCAAGCACAGGGCCTTCACCGGGTATGTCCAGCACCCTTATATACCAGGGGATGTCCTCTAGTACCATGTCCAGGCGGCTGGAGTCCCATTCATAGGCCCAGGAGTGGGGGTTGTAATCATCGGCAGCACTGATATAGATCTCGGCCCTGCCGTTGTTATCCAAATCGCCCAGGCTCACAACATGGATCTTGGAACGGGCCGGCATTTCCACGGACCCGAATTCGACCAGCCTGTTGTTCTGCAGGTGATATACACTTACTTTTTGTCTGTCTGCCATGACCAGATCGAACTGGCCGTCACCGTCTATGTCGCCGACATCCATGCCTCGCAGCATGAAATCGAGATTCTGCGTCTTGGTAAAGCCCTGCATGGCACCCCCTTCCCGGGGCGTAATAATGGGGGAAACCAATCCGGTGGCCTGGGCCGGGATTTTGTTTTTATAAACCTTGTCAGGATGTTCGGTCTTAAAGGCGGCCATGGCATCATCTTCTGCAGCAGGAGCAGAGGAGGGCGCAGCCTTGGCAGGGGCCCGCGCGGCTGGAGCTACAGCGCCCAAGATTTTGGCGGCTATATCCCATGACAGCTGGTTTATAGCGCTGATCACCTCATTTTCTTGGGCAGCTGCAGCATAAAAGTTCAACGGCTCAAACGATTCATCGCTGGCAATGACCCTGGCGTCGAGACTCATGGAGCCGCCCAATGATGTCAGGCTTCCCGTCACAATATAATCAGCTCCCAGTTGTCGGGCGAGTTCTACAGCGTCTTTCTGCTGCAAAGGTTTTCCCGGTTCCTGCAGCAGGCTCTCCACCCTGCCGTGCTCTATAATTACTGCGCCCCCGTTAGCAGCCAGGCGGCTCGCCAGCATGTCACGCAGACCATCCTGCAGATAGGCCATGGAGCTGGGGGCATGCATTTCAAAGGGCATGACCGCAACGGATTTTGCCGGACCCTCGTCTGCTGCTGCAAGGTGTGCAGGCCCCAGGAGAGTCCATGCAAGTAAAAACAGAAAAATGGTACAATTATTTACAAAAAACCTGGTAGCATTCGGCATTATACTTTCCCTGTTGAGTGAAAAAACTAAACTGAAATTTACAAGTCATTCCAAATTAAGTGGTGCAGGATACTGCAAGTGTAAGGCTGACGGCAAGCATTTTCAAGCGCCATAAAATGTCATTGCATCTTCATCCGCGGCAAGGTTGTGATATCTTATGGTATTCAATGAATAATTTGCATGGGAGCGGCTGGGAAAATATACCGCAGGTCCTTAGAATGTGTGAAAAATAAGCAGAAAAAACTTGCACTCATGCTTATTTATATTTTTATTGGATACATTAGGAATTATTCTTAGAAATAAAACGGGGAGAGTTACCATGAAAAAAGTTTTATCTGTATTAGTAATCGTTGCAGCAGCTCTGCTTATGAACGGCTGTGCTGCCAAGGAAGAAAAAGCAGCTCACAGCGACATCAAGGGCAAGACAATTACAATTGCCACCGGAGATTTTTTTGAGGCATGCGACAAGTGGACCCCGGGCGACAAGGTGAGTTTCGCCTTTACCAGTTCCGCACCGGTCATGTTCAATGTTCACTACCACCAGAAGCATGCCAAGATGTATGCCATTGACCAGACGCTGGTGGATACGTTTGACGGCAGTTTTATAGTCCAGAGCGATGACATCCACTGCTGTATGTGGAAAAATGACAACCCGAAATTTGTCACCCTGACATATGACATGACTGTGGAGGGGGGCAAGGAATAGAGAGAGTTATTGGAGTACTGGAGTACTGGAGTACTGAAAAAACAACCCATCACTCCAATACTCCATTACTCCAATCCTTTCCTGCGCCGTTCAGAGATCAGGGCCTCTAAAACCAGAAACAGGAAACCTATTGCCAGAAAAACCTGAAACTTCTCCTCATATTTTTCAATGGTTTCCTCTTCCAGTTCTTTTTTTTCAGCCGAGCCGATGAGCTGCAGATAAACCTCGCCCATGTCAATGGTGCCGGTGGCAACGTTGAGATACCTGGAGCCCGGCGCCGCCAGGGCCATCTCCCGCAGCGTGTCCGCATCAAGCCTGCTCCAGACCTCACTGCCCTGATACTTCATAAAATTCCTGCGCCCTGATTCATCAATTATAGGGATGCGCTTGCCCTCATTCTCATCTCCGAGCCCGACGATCAGCAAACGCACGCCCTTTGCAGCTGCTTCTTTAGCAGCCTCGACAGGAAAACTTTCATGGTCTTCGCCATCGGTAATAAGGACAATATCCTTGTATTTCTTTTCCTGGCGATCGAGCATCTGGTCCAGAACGACGCGGATCGCATCACCGATCATTGTGCCACCCCGGCTGATGCTGTCCGTCGCGACATCATCAAGCATCATTTTGAAAAAACCATAATCCAGGGTAAGAGGGCACTTGACTGCAGCGGTCCCGGCAAATACCAGCAATCCGACCCTGTCTCCCTGGAGCTTGCCGATAACATCAGAAATGGCAAGTTTTGCCCGTTCCAGGCGGTTTGGCGCCAGATCCTCCGCCAGCATGCTCCTGGATACGTCAAGCACAAAAACCACATCACGGCCGGTACGCGTAATCGTTGTCTGCTGCAGGTTCCAGGCCGGCCGGGCCAGGCCGATGACAAGCAGCCCGAAACCGGCAAGCAGCAGCAAGGCTTTCCACCGGCGCCGGACAGGATTGACCAAAACAAGCTTTTGCTGCAGTCCCGGGCGGATCAAGCGCTCAAGCAGATGCCTGCGCCTGTTGGCCCCGTAGAGAAAAAGGCCTAAGAGCAGAGGCAGGGCCCAGAGCAGGGTGAGCATTTCTATGGCATGCAGCCTGATATCGCTCATGGCATCCTCCTGAACCAGGTCGTGCGCAAAAGAATTTCCAGGGCCAGCAGGATCAGTCCGGTAAGGGCAAAAGGCGTAAAGCGTTCTTTGTAGTCAACATAGCGGAGGGATTCGATCTCGCTTTTTTCAAGCTCGTCAATTTCGCTATAAACTGCCCGCAGTGCATCGCCATCCTCGGCCATCCTGAATATCCCCCCTGTTGTCCCGGCCAGGGTGGAGAGGGTCTGCTTATCAACTCCGGATCCCCTTTGCAGAACCTGGGTGCCGAACAGGGTGGGGACCCGGACCAGGGATTCCTGCCCACCGATACCGATGGCATAGATCTTTATGGACCATTGTTTTGCCAGCTCAGCAGCTTCCTGCGGCGTCCGTTTGCCTGCGTTCTGCTCTCCGTCCGTGAGCAGAATGATGATCTTGCTCTTGATATCGTAAGAAGCTTTTTGGGAGCCGGCAGTTAGGGCCTGTTTCTTAATCGTTTCTTCGGCCTTTTGCAGGCGGGCGGCTGCCAGGGCCAGGGCATCACCGATACCGGTGCCGTCTTCGGACTTGCGCTTGACAAGCTCTACAGGTTCGACAAATGAAGCAAGTGCCCCATGGGCCAGGGTCAGCGGGCAGGCGGTATCAGCATAACGGGCAAAGGTGATGAGCCCGATGAGATCGTTGGGCCGGCCGCCAAGATCACCCCGGTTGCCCTGCACAAACTCGAGAAAAACACGTTTTGCCACCTCAAGCCGGCTTAACTCCTGCCCTTCAAAGATCATCTCTGCCTGCATGCTGCTTGAGCGGTCAATAACAACCTCTATGGCAACTCCTTTGCTGATGTCATAAATCTTTTCCATGCCTTCCAGGGGCCGCGCCACTCCAATGACCAGCAGGATGAGGGTAATGAGCCGCAGCATAAAGGGAAGGTGTTGCAGTCTGCTGCGCAGGGAAACCCCGGCTGCTCCTGCATGCTGCATTGTGGGGAACAGAATCTTTCCTGACCGCAATCCCAGAGCGGAACCGGAAAAATAGCGATATATGATGACGGGCAGGAGCAAAAGCAGCAGAAACGCCCAGGGATTTGCGAAGGTCATAGTTAAATTAAGAATGCAAAATGTAGAATTAAGAATATATTTTTTTCAGCCTTCAGCCTCTTCTTTCGTCTTTTCAATAAATTCCCGGCAGATCACCACGGTTTCTTCACTTTCCGCCATGGTGGGTTCATGCCTGGCAAATTTTACCAGATCGCACTGGGCAAGGAAATCCGCCAACAGGGTTTTATGGCTGCCCAAAAGCGTGCTGGCAGATGACTTTGCCAGGGATAACTCTGAGAGAAATTCTTCGGTTGTGCGCTCCGGTGCTTGCAGGCCAAAACGGTCTTCAATATAATGGCGCAGGATGTCGGAGATACGCAGGTGAAAGAGTTCTATCTCGCCTCTGGCAAGCAGGTTTTCTGCCAGCAGCTTCTCAAGCTCCTGCAGGGCGATTTCCTCGGGGCGCAGTTGCACTGCAGCAGGCAATTTGCCGGCGGCCGTTTTTTTGCGGTAGAGAAGCCCTGCCGCCCCAAGCGCTGCCAGGAGGAAAATCAAGCCGATTACCAGGAACTGCTGGACCCTGTTTGGGGGCAGGGACAGGGGCGGCCTGATATCCTTGATCTCCACCGCAGCAGTATCAGGTTCCAGGAGAGACTGCACGGAAACCTGTATTTCCTCGGTTGCAAGGGTTTTACCTTCCATATCACTGTTTTTGTCTCTGTATGTCACTGTCATGGCAGGGATGGAATAGGTGCCTGACAGGTAAGGCTCGAGAAGATAGGTAACCCGGTGGACGACACGGACATTGTCACCAGAGCCGGTCATGCGCGGAGGATCCAGGCGGCTGTCCTTGAGGGTGAAATCACCCAGGCTCGCAGAGTAGACGGGAAACTGAACTTCCACATTTTCCGGCACCGCAGCTTCAAGCACCAGTTCCAGCTGCCCGGCAACGGTTATTTCTTTCTTGCTTGTGTGCAGACTTAAAATCAATACATCCTGGACATAAGACTGTGAAAATCCCTGGTCCCCGGCCGTGGGCTGCCGGACAGGTTCGGGAGTGCAGGAGATGAGCGAAAGGACAAGAAGCACGCAGAACATCAGGACTGCATGGCATTTCCTGGAAAAAGGATATCGGGGCTCTGACTGAAAGCTTTTGCTCATTGCTTAAATTAATTGAGAAACTTTAAGTGATTTTTCACTGGTATGAAAATAAAAACGCCTCCACGTCAAGTCAAGACGCGGAGGCGTTTTTATTAATTTTAAAGCTGCTTTATAAGAGCTTGTTGCTTTGCAGCTGTCGCACAACTGTCCCTATATAGGCCGTGATCCTGCTTTCAAATTTCTGCCGGATAAAGGTGTCGGTTGTAATAGAGTAGACGAGCTTTTCTGTTTCAGCATCATAGAGGTTGGATTCAAGCTGCAGGTATTCATGGGTCTCGGCATAGCTCCGTGAAGGGGCCGAGCTGAAACTGTTGTTATAATAATCGTACATATTGTTGTAATAGCCGTAGGGAACCTGGTATGTCTTGCCGTGCGGCACTTGTTTCTGTTCCTTGATCCCTTGCAGCCTTGTGACGATAACCCCGTCTACACGCAGTCCTTCTATGCTTTTGACAATGGTGTCCTTATCCTGCATCTTATCCCTGGGGATGATGGTATGGCTGGCAATGGCTATGACCCCCTGCCTGCTTAACTGTTTGGCGAACTCATCCTCATAGAATTTGCGCCGGTCAGGCTGTTTGGCCACGCCGATTACCAGGATACTGGCGTATTTCTTGCCGCCGACTTCCGGGTCCTTCCATTCACCGGTGATCTTGCTGGAAGCGCACGCACTTAAGAGAAACAACACGACTAAGGTGCAGCAGCCTAAAAGCTTCATTTGCATTTTCATCAGGAGTATCCTCGCTGGTTATTTATATTTCTTCATGGCCTTCTTTTTCAGGTCATTGTATTCTTTTTCAGTAATAATGCCTTTTTCATAGGCCTGCTGCAGGTCAACAAGCTCCTGGCCGAGGGTAGTACTTGTCGACCGGACAGTGGTAGTTTGCTTGCGGCCGCAGCCGGTTAGCCCGATAGTAACAACAATGAACGGCACTATAAATAGAACGAAAAGCCGTTTCATAGCTGAAATACCCCTGATGTATGATTGTGTTGTCTTAACCCGATAATTTTTTTCAATAAATTTAAATCTGATCTTATATCAGTATGCTGTTTTTTGTCAAGAAGCTTGGAGGTATTTTAGAAGAAAATCATGGTTATTTTTATATATACCTCCTTCTTTTGCTTGCCCAAAAGAAGGAGCAAGAAAAGGGCACCCGACTGTACCGGCCCTTCGGGCTGCCTTGTGCTTCTCGCTGTTGACGGGACGCTGAAAACTCGCCGCCTGCGGCGGCTCAGACAGGTCCAGCGTCTTAATCCGTCAACTGCTGCGATGCTCAGCGGCACAGAACGGGTTTACAATCCGTAAGCTAAGAGTTTTTGCCGTTTCACGCAGCCGAGCAGCACAGCAAAGATCGGAAAAGCGACTCGGCGGAGCGTAAGCGACTTTCCGATGTCGCCCGGTCTTTGTGAGCAGCGCAGGACAGCCCGCTATTGCGGGCCAAGTGACCGGCTGCCCTTTTGGTTCGTTTTGGGCAAGCAAAATGAACGTATATAAAAACCATCCTTATTTCTTCATCAGGCCTTGGGAGATATGCATGCCAACCAGCCTGGCAATGAGGACTGCAATATACATCTGGCCCACGATAGCCTCCAGCATGGCCAGGGATTTGGCCGGGTTTGAGATAGGTGAGATATCGCCGTAACCAAGGGTCGTGAGCGTGACAAAGCTGTAGTAAAAGAGGGTTTTTCTCGATTCAGTTGTAAGATCTGCAGCCATGGAAAAAGATTGCGGGTGAAGAACTTCAGTTACGCTATAGAGAAAGAACCACATGATGCCAATGAGGAGATAAACAACTATTGCCCCATAGATGGTTTCCAGGGTTACATCTTCCTGTCTGAATATATAGCCCAGGATCAGGACAATTATATAGGCGATAAAGATGATACCGAAGATGGAGTCAAACAAAAAAAGCAGGGGGTTGGTTTTGAAATTTATGGCCCAAGTGGTGCCCAATTTGGGGAGGGCTAACAGAATTGCTAGCAGGGTGGCCCCTTTCTTTACACTGACTGCGTAAATACTGGTGAAAAGTATGATTGTAAAGAAAATATCAAGCAGGAACCTGATGCCGGTACGGTCAAACAGGAAGGGCTCCAGGACCATCAGTGCCAGGAGGCTGATTAACAGGAGCAGGAACCTGGTTTTCCTGTTGTTTTCACTGACTGCTGCTAATTGTGACATTTTCAGAACCGGTTTTATTTTCAGGCGGAAAATCGAAGGTACCTGGCGTCTTTTCCGCCATAACAATCCAGCCGCCCCCATGGCCCCAGGGGTGTTCATCAGGCCGATGATTACTTCGGACTGGGTCCTGACAACATTGAGCTCGGGATCAAACAGTGACTTTAAGCATCAGGGACTTTTACTGAACTGGCATCCAGGTCTCATCCGGGTCATACAGTTTCATCGTTTTTGCAAGCTCCCCGGTATTTTCCCCGAGGTCTTTCTGATAGACCACGCCGTCATGATTCACGATGAAGGTCATGACCCCGGAGTTATCGTACTCGGCCGGGTAGGCAACAATGGCGAAACCTCCGATCATCTTACCGTCCACAACATAATCATAGGAACCGCCGGCAGCATTCTGCCCCTGTGCGGTGAGAATCCGGTAATAATAGCCTTGGTAAGGCTCTGGGTTGTTCTGCCCCCCCTCTGATGTATACCCCTCTGCCCGCGCATTTGCCACCAGTTCACCAAGGGGACTCGAATCCTCGCCTTCCAGTGTTTGCCAGTAAAGGCCATTCTTCTTCCCCGGTTCACTTCTGAACTTCTGGGCATATTCCAGGAGGGAATCGCCGTCACGGTCCTTCATCGCATACTCCCGCTGCGCATCGACAATGGCCAGTATAACCTGGATCGTGTTCAGTTCATTCCGGCCGATGCGGCGGTCCAGTATCTCTTCCTTGCCGCTTACGGAATCGAACACCCACCGGTCTGCCTTTTTTACAAGCGGGATAGGGAAAGGCCAATCGTTTTTGCCTATGACGAGTACAAATCTGTCTCCATCGGGTGCAATATGGTTCTGTTCCTCATAGAATTCCAGAAACTTTTGTCGCTTCGCCAGGTCAGCGACATCGTCACCAGAGTATATAAGTTCGTTGGCCTCCGGCCCCAGGACCGAAAGCAATTCCTTGTCGTTATTTGTTTTCAGCGCAGTCACAAGAGCCTGCACCGCGTCAGCAGGAGATGCGAATTCCTGCTGTTTTACCTTGCATGAGATGAGGGCCAGGGAAAGTCCGAGAAATGTCACCAGAGTAGCAATGGTGAATAAACGCTGCATGTTTTGTTTTCCATCCTTTGCGCAGGGAAACATCATTTTCTCCTCCATGTAATTTCTGTCTGAAGACGATCGTGAAGTAGTCATGATTACCTCCTGCCTCCGCCGCCACCTCGGCCGCCACCGCCTCCGCGACCGCCGCCACCGCGGCTGCCGCCGCCACCGCTGTACCCTCCTGAACGGCTCATGCTTCCCCGCTGGCTGTAGTTCCTGCTGGCGCTGCCATTGTTCATGCCATTGAGAGCACTGCCGCGGTCCGGACTACCTCCAGAGCCACGACTGATGTCCCGACTCTGCGCCCTGTCCCTGGTCTCCGGGCCTGTTGTCTTGACACCTAAATCCCGACTCTGTGCCCTGTCCCTGGTCTCCGGTCCTGGCCTGGCACTTGCCGCACGATCCCGGGTCTGTCCAGCGCCATCGCGGGCAAGGTCCTTTCGGCCTGCCTCCGCCTTGCCGCGAAATTCCTCGCGGGACCTGACAGCATCTCTCGAACCTGCCCGGTTGTATTGTTGGGCCGTCTTCTGATCGCGGTACGAAACCCCTTTCCGGTGCTCAGGCTTATGCTGCCACTTGCCATCATTGCCCCCGTAGTCGCGTTTGTACCGGTCGCGGTTGATATTTCTGTTGATATTGATGTTCTGGTTAATGTTGACATTGACACTATGACGGTGCCAGCTGAAATGCCCCCATGCATATCCCCATGCAACGCCGATAGCTATCCCGGTTGTGAAACCGTAAAGCGTGGGACGAGGATAATAGGGAGGATAGTAATAGTAGGGCGGATAGTGAGGGTACCACCATGCTCCGTAGATAACGGTCGGGTTGTAAACCGGCACGTAGACAACCTCCGGCTTTGCCGGTTCGATGATGATCACCTCCTTCTCGACCTTGACAACCTGTTCCTGGGTCGTCTTGAGGTTGCCGGCCTCATCCGCCTTCTTGCGAAGTTTCTGAACCGTCTTCGAGACGTCCTCCTGCTGCGCCAGAAATGCATCCCCCAGCTTCTGCGTCCAGTCGAGTTTTTCACCCATCATGGCGAGGACATCCGGAAACTGGACCAGAGACTTCACGCTTGGATCCCATTCCTCCTTTTCAAGCGCCTCGGCCAGGGCATCACCCTTCATCTCTTTGTTCTGCTGGGCCCACCGGTCAGCCTGCACGACCTCGAGCGGATAGGTCGAGGCCATCAGCACCTGGGCCAGCAGCGCATCCGGATAGAGTGCAATGGGCGCCAGCATCTGGTCAAGTTCTTCCTGCTTGAAGGTTGTCGCTGTCTCTGCCTCCGGTTCCTGGGCAACCGCCCACGGCGGCACGGCAATCATCAGAACAAGAAGCCAGGTCACTAAACTGCTGAATCCTTTTCGCCATTGTGTTGTCATTTTTTCTCCCCTTTTCCGTGTCCCGGACTCGCCAGTGCCTAAACCGGCACTTCAGCCCGACCAGCATGCCACTGCTGCGCAGAACGCCAAGGACAGGATTCTTCTCAAAGTTCCTATACAAAATACCGCGACGCCCCGCCCATTTCGATCCTGCTGAACCAGCAGCCGATCCCTGTCATGGCTTTGCATGTGAAGGCGTCTTAGCAGGTATCAATTACGCATATTACGAATATATCAAAAATATAACATTTTTACCAAATCGTATCCAGATAATCATTATCCGGGTTATCGACTATGGAGTCCTAACAATCGAGGAAATACTTTACGAAAATTGCTTGCATGCTTGAACTCACAGGTGTGAAGAAATGTTATCATTCAAGTCTCATTGCAGTAAATATAAAGGGAAAACTAAAATAGAAATTTGTTAATTTGTCTTGGTTTGAGATTCTTCTTCAGGCGGAAAATCAACCGTATTTGCCGTCTCTTCAGCCAGCATTACCCAGCCGCCTCCCATGGCCTTGTAGATGTTGATCAGGCCGACGATGACCTCTGACTGGGTTCTGACTGCATTGAGCTCGGAATCAAACAATGAGCGTTCGGCATCAAGCACCTCGATATAACTTGCGTAGCCGTTGTCATAGCGCAGGCGCGCCAGGCTGGCATAATCGCTCAGGGCCTTAATCCTGCGCTTCTGGGCCTGCAGCTTTTCGCGGGCCTTCTGCGTTGTAACAAGAGCATCTTCCACTTCACGCAAAGCGGTCAGGATGGCTTGCCGGTACCTGAAGAGAAGTTCTCTGTAGTAGGCTTCAGACTGCTGAACACCTGCTGAGATCCGGCCGCCGGTGAATATTGCCCCCAGGGCATCGCCACCGATGGACCATACAAAAGAGTCACTTTCGAAGAGGTCTGAAAGGTCACCGCTGGCCACACCAGCCAGGCCGGTAAGTGAAATACTTGGGAAATATTCGGCTCGGGCCACGCCGATGTGCGCATTGGCAGCGATCAGGTTCTGTTCGGCCCTGATTATATCAGGGCGTCTTTCAAGGACATTGGAAGGTATGGAGGCCGGGATCATTGCCAGGGTCAGCTTGTCGATGGGCAGCCCGCGCCGGATGAGCCCGGGATTCCGGCCAAGAAGGACAGACAGTGCATTTTCCGTCTGGGCAATCTGACGTTGAATCTCCGGGACAGCGGCAACGGCCTGCTCATACTCGGAGCGCACCTGGGCCAGGGTCAGTTCGGATATGACTCCGCCCTCAAACTGCAGCTCAAAAAGATCAAGGGAGTCCTGGCGGGATTTTACAGTGTTTTTGGCAATCTCAAGCTGGGCGTCAAGGCCGCGGAGAGTTATATAGCCCGTAGCCACGGAAGAAACCAGGGAGAGAATAACGGTGCGCCTGGTTTCTTCAGCAGCCAGCAGATCTGCCTGGGCTGCCTCGGTGGCCCGGCGCAGGCGACCCCAGACATCAAGCTCCCAGCCGACATTAAGGGTAGCCTGGTAGGTGGTCGAGAGCGATTCGATTCCGGGCGGCAGGATGTTTTTGGATGCCTGGTCCCTGGAGCCTGCAACGCCATAACCAGCCTGGGGATAAAATCCGGACCTGGTAATCTGCACCTGGGCCATGAACTGCTCCATGCGGGCGGCTGCAATGCGCACATCATTGTTCTCCAGCAGGGCTGTATGGACCAGGTCATTTAAGGCAGGATCCTGGAACTGTTCCCACCAGGCAGTGTTAGCCGAATCAGCCGCCTCTTTGACGCTGATCCGCCAGGCGGAAGGAGTCTCTATCATGGGCCTCTCATAGTCAGGACCGACAGCACACCCGGGCAGGATGAAACTGAGACAGAGTATAATTGCCAGTGGACGTTTCATTTCAGGCGCCCTCCCCGGATGTATCAGCAGCAGGTTCAACTGGAGAGGGTTTATCAGAAGTGTCAGGTTTTTTCTTGGATACGCGTTCCTTGATACTTGTGATCATAAAATAGAAGAGCGGCACAAAGAAAAGCGCCAGGGTGGTGGCCCCGATCATGCCGCCGATGATGCCGGTGCCGATTGAGTGCCGTGCAGCAGCACCTGCGCCTGTTGCCAGCACCAGTGGCATGGCCCCGAGGATAAACGACAGCGAGGTCATCAGGATGGGCCGCAACCGCAACCGGGCCGCCTCCAAGGCAGCATCAAAGGGGGAGAGCCCTTCGTTGTACTTGAGCTCGGCAAATTCGACGATCAGGATGGCATTTTTGGCTGACAGGCCGATGAGGGTTACCAGTCCGATCTGAAAATAGACATCGTTTTCCATGCCACGCATCCAGACGGCTACCAGGGCTCCGAATATACCGAAGGGTACTGCCGTAATGACTGCCACGGGCAAAGACCATTGTTCATATTGCGCAGCCAGGATGAGGAACACCATGACCAGCGCAAAAACGAAAATTACAGCGGATGAACCGCTGGATTTTTTTTCTTCATAGGCCTGACCGGACCAGGCATAGGTGAAGCCGTCGGGCATGACCTGGCCGGCTACCTCTTCCATGACACCTATGGACTGGCCGGAACTGTAACCGGTATCAGCGTCACCGGTAATCTTGGCTGCCATGAAACCGTTGAAGCGCGGCAGCAGGTCCGGTCCGGTCACATAGTTCGTAGTTACCACCGAGGAGAGCGGCACCATTTTTCCTGCACTCTGGCGCACGTAAATATTCTGGATGTCTTCCGGTTTTTCACGGAATTCAGGCTCTGCCTGCAGGATAACCTGCCAGACGCGGCCGTACTTGTTGTACTGGCTGACATAAAGCGAGCCGAACAGGGTCTGCAGGGCTGCGTAGACATCTGGTACGGAAACACCCAGGGTTTCGGCCTTGGAGCGGTCGACATCTGTTTTCAGCTGGCGCGACGCTGCGTTGATCGTGGTGTTAAGGCGTGTAAGCTCGGGGCGTTCATTGGCCTTGGCTATGATTTCCTTTGCTATTTCAGCAAGTCTGGTCGCACCACCCTGGCCCCTGTTCTGGAGCCAGAATTCGAAGCCTCCCTGGGTGCCAAGTCCGGGGATTGACGGGGGATTGATGGGAAAGGCGACCCCGTCCTGCAGTTTTCTCAGCCGTGGAGTAACAAATTCGAACAATGCCCCGACCTTCAATTCAGGGTCACTTCTTTCATCGAAATCCTTGAGCGCTATAAAAACAGTACCGGTATTGGTCTTGAATTGACCGTCTATCAGGCTGTAGCCGGCAAGGGCAGAGGAATCTTTAACCGCAGGATGTTCCGAAAATATCTCCGCCACCTGCTGGGTCAGTGCTTCGCTGCGGTCAAGGCTGGCCCCGTCCGGTAAAACAACGGCTGCAAAAACATAGCCCTGGTCCTCGGCAGGCACAAAGCTGCCCGGGATGACTTTGAACAGGGTGTAGGTACCGAACAGCATACCGCCGAGCAGAGCCAGGGCGATAAACTTGCGTTTCAATGTCAGGCTGACACCGCCTGCGTAAAGTCCTGTAGTTGCATCAATGAATTTATTGAACCATTTGAAAAAGCCCCTGGGTTCCCCCTTTGAGGGCTTGATCAGGATGGCCGCCAGGGCCGGGGTCAGGGTCAGGGCCACGAAACTTGAGATGGCGACCGAGATGGCAATGGTGATGGCAAACTGCCTGTAAAGCACTCCGGTGGTGCCGCTGAGAAATGCTACGGGTACAAAGACGGCAATAAGCACCAGGGTGGTGGCAATGACCGGCCCGGTCACCTCCTCCATGGCCCGGAAGGTGGCCTCCTTGGACGACAGCCCGAATTCATCAATGTTGCGCTCCACATTTTCCACCACCACGATGGCATCGTCGCAGACAATACCGATGGCCAGGACCAGACCGAACAGGGTCAAAAGGTTGATGGAGAACCCCA
>Ga0111148_1035_pt1 | contig 17246 bp, 16 predicted proteins | sample DeeMarSeWOR28_12_FD_80359 | JGI IMG/M metagenome (GOLD analysis project Ga0111148, IMG submission 80359) | Desulfobacterales bacterium SG8_35 | reverse complement strand
TGTTAGCCACAGGAGGCACCGCCATGGCAGCCGCTGCCCTTATAGAAAAACTGGGTGGTGAGATCGTTGAAATGTCTTTTATCGTTAATCTGCCGGATGTCGGAGGCGAGAATAAGCTCAGGGCGAAAAAATACAACATCTTTTCCCTGACTGAATTTGAAGGTGAGTAGGCCGGCCTTCATTAGTCTGCAGGACAGCATTTCTCTTCCCATGTTGCCGGCCGGGACGCTGCTATTGCGTCCGCTGCAAAAGCTCCTAATAGAAGAACTGCTGGAATTGTCCTGCTGATTTGAAAAATAAATTATGCCTGGGTTTATCGGCATTTTTTCATTAAACGTTTTCCCAACAAAAAAAGGGGGCAACAGCCCGCGCCCCCTTACACTCTTTCAAATTGGTTGACGGATCAGTAGATCAGCCTTTTTTCTCCTTCAATTTTCTGGATTGCACCGATGGCCTGCGTCACTTCGAGGACACCCATGTATTCTCCGGCTTCGCTGTAAACGGGATAATAGCGGATAAGGATCTTGTCGCTCCTGAAATCTATCCAGAATTCTGCGTGATCCATGGTGCGATCCTTGAAGCCGCTCACAATCTGGCGCACCATATCAACACTTTTTTCAGGGTGGCATTTCTCCACCTTGCGTCCTATAACTGAACGGGTGCGTGGAAAAAGCTTGGTCTTATCCAATTTATTGAAATAGGCCACCGTATCCTGTGCATCCACAAAAGTAACCTCAAACGGCAGGGTTTCCATGATTGCATCGATCTGCTCATAGGACAGATTGCGGATAAGCCGCTTCCTGGCTTCACTGTCTTTTTCAACCTCGGTAAGCATCTGGGCATAATGTTGTCTGGCCCCATCCCCGTATGTCTGCTGGTCCAATGTTTTAAACTCATCCAGAAGGGCGGTATTCTCCTCCTCGCTGATGACCTTGCGGCCCATGGCATAAAGCACATCATTTTCCTTCCAGATATGCTCGGCCCGTATTTTAAGGTATTCGAACCCTTCGGCTGCGAATTTCTGGCGGCCGGCAGCCGTTGCTTCAACTAAATTGGGCAGTTCTGCCATCATCTTCTGCAGGAGTTTTCTCTCGGCATCATGCTCCATGAGCATCACACCGATGGGTCCGCCCTCCACGGGCAGCCCTTTTTGCCCCATGAGGGGAAAGAGAAATTTCTCCTCCTTGGTATTGTGCACCTTGTCGCCGAACTCCAGGAGAAAATCTATGGCCCGCTGCATCTGCAAAGGAGACTTGACAGACTCGTCTATCTTCTCCAGATTGCTTTTCAGAACAGCCATGGCCCGTTCTATCATCTCGTGCTCGGCCACAAGGAAATCATCCCATCTTGTATAGTGTTCCATAATGAATGCGTCTCCCGCCAGCTGAAATTTTGTAGTATACGTTATCCGTTATAAAAGTAGGGGTTATGCTGACATTACCATAGAATGATCATGCCTTTCCTTTTTACTATACAAGCTGCAAGGAACACAAACCCTTGACTTGGGTCAACCCTGAAGAAAATTAGTCCTCCTCGTAGATGCAGGACGACGGGCAACTGTCGATGGCTTCTTCGATCAGGTCTTCCGGTCCCCCTTCCGGCTTGATGACCTCTGCCTTTTCCGTGTCGGTATTGAGCTTAAATACTTCCGGGCATATTTCTTCACAGGTGCCGCAGCCGATACACTCATCCTCGTCGATATGAACAGCCATGTTGCAAACCTCCAATTCTTATTTTTAAAAGGTGGATAAAATTTTATTGAACGCTTTTTAAACTTTTTTACGCTTACAGGAAATAATAAAATATTCCAACCAGAATAATGGACCCTGTGCGGAAAATCTGGTTATAGGTAATAAGTTCTGCAGCCAGTTTAGGCCTGAATACCCCGGCATAAAAAGGAAATTGATGCCGCACGGCACGCATGGGAGATGACAGGACATTGCCGGCGAGCAAAGCCAAAACGACCTGGCGCGCCTCCAGGCTGCCATTATCCAGCAAGGCTCCTGCTGCAGCAAGCCCGGCGCTGATTTCTGCCGTCAGCTGCAGGGCAACAACCCCAAGGCTTTCAGGGTGCAGCCAGGCAAGAAGTTTTACATGCTGGGCCAACCATTCTTCCAGCCGGCCAAACATGCCGAAACGATTTAATATGAAAACCGCTGTATAGATGGGTACGGTAATGAGCACTATCCGTTTGATCCTTCCCTGGAAGCGAAGCCAGGCATTATAAAAAGCCTGGGAAAGGGAAGTGACCCTGTTCTCAGTGAGTCTGCAGGTGACACAGTGCTCCTTGTTACCGGGAAGCACTATTCTGCCGACAACCAGAATGCAGACCGTGCGCAAAAATGCGGCCAAAAGGGTCAGCCCCACGTAAACAAAGGCCACGCCTTTTATGAGTGGGACTGCCAGGAAAAACAGGGTCGGCAGATGCAGAAAATAGGTTGGCAGGCTGTTAAACAGATTTGAGAAGATAAGCTCCTGCTTTGTTATCTTTTTCTGTTCAAACGCCTCGGAAAGCATTGTATTTGCCGTTACAGATGAAAAAAAGGCCATGGAAAAACTGGCTCCGGTAATATCTGACAAATGGGCTAGACGCACCAGCGGCGAAGCCAGCCGGGCAACACCATGGGTCCAGTTCAGGGACTCGATAAGGTTGCCGATCAGCAGGCCAAGGGAAATAAAGAATACCAGCCTCAGGAGGGGCCAGCCCAGTCCCTGCCACAACATTAGTAAAAATTCCGGTTGCTCCATGTTAATGCATCTTAGTAAAAAAATTTCTGTATTCTGTTTCGTTTAATATATGCAGATTATTCAGATATCCAATTAAAATATATTATTTTTTCTCTCCTGCCGCGAAATGAGGTCATGATTGAAATTCTTGACATTGTTGCACAACACAGCTATTGACATTACAATTCAAAAAATGTCGGCTACGGGAATAAATCTCCGCCGGCAGGCATTACGCACCTAAGCAGCTGCTATTATGGGCCCTGATGATGACTGCTGGGCTTTTGAGACTGCAGCAGAAAGTGTACAGAAATAAAGAACCTTGAATTCCCCTCCTCTTTTATGCTAGCCTCTTGCACATTTTAAGGCCGGGATGTTCATTTATTCTCTGCATCGGTAAACGGTTAATTAAGATAAATTAAGGAATACAAGCTAATATTTTTTAATGAAGTGAGCACACAATAATGTCGAGATCTCTCATAATAGTCGAGTCGCCCGCAAAAGCGCGAACCCTGAAAAAATACCTGGGAAAGGATTATGATGTCAAGGCGTCGGTAGGCCACATTCGAGACCTGCCGGTCAGCAAGCTGGGAGTTGATATAGAAAAGGACTTTGCGCCCCAGTATGTCACGATCAAAGGCAAGACCAAAATAATCTCTGATCTGAAAAAGGCAGCTGCCAATGCTGATGAGATCTTCCTGGCGCCTGACCCTGACCGGGAAGGGGAAGCCATTGCCTGGCATATTGCCCATATCTTAAAATCTGCAGAAAAACCGATCCACAGAGCCCTGTTCCATGAACTGACCCAGAAAGCTATTCGAGCCGCCATCGATAATGCCACCAGCATCAACCAGAGTAAATTCCAGGCGCAACAGGCCCGCCGCATTCTGGACAGACTGGTGGGCTACCAGATATCCCCGCTCCTGTGGGAAAAGGTAAGAAGGGGTCTTTCTGCAGGCAGGGTACAGTCAGTTGCCGTAAGGATGATCTGCGACCGCGAAAGTGAAATAGATAAATTCACACCGGTGGAATACTGGACTATCAGTGTCAAACTGGAAGGAAAAAATCCGCCTCCTTTCATCGCCAAGCTCGACAGGATCTCCGGCCGCAAGGCCAAGGTGGAAAACGAGGAACAGGCCTCGGCTATTGTTACGACCCTTAAAAAAGCAGAACATACTGTCACCGCGGTTGACAAGAAAGAACGCAAACGCTACCCAAGCCCACCCTTTATTACCAGTACCCTGCAGCAGGATGCCAACAGAAAATTGCGCTTCCCTGCCAAAAAAACCATGGGGCTGGCTCAGAAGCTTTACGAAGGAATCGAGTTGGGCGATAAGGGGCCTGTGGGTTTGATCACATACATGCGTACGGATTCAACCCGCATCAATAAAGAGGCCCTTGCCGAAGTCCGTGAGTTCATCAAAAAGGATTACGGGCCTGATCTTCTGCCGGCAAAACCGGTTTTCTATAAAACATCAAAGTCCTCACAGGATGCCCATGAGGCTATACGTCCGACCGATGTCTCCCTGACGCCCGAAAAGGTCGCACCCTATCTTGAGAAGGGATTACTGAACCTTTATACGCTTATCTGGAAACGCTATGTTGCCTCGCAGATGCGCCCTGCCGTTTATGATCAAACAATTATTTCCATCAAGGCTGACAAATATCTGCTCAAGGCCCAGGGCGCCATCCTGCGCTTCAAGGGTTTTATGGCCCTCTATGTTGAATCCAGTGAGGAGAACGGTGAAACCAATGGCAAACAGGAGGAAACAGATAAGGAAAGCAGCATTCCCGATGTGGCGGTCGGAGAAGCAGTTAAAGCCCTGACAGTTGAACCGAAACAGAATTTTACCCAACCCCCGCCGCGCTATACTGAAGCGACCCTTGTCAAGGCCCTGGAAGAAAACGGGGTAGGCCGCCCCAGCACCTATGCTTCCATTATCTCCACCATCCTTGACAAGGAATATGTCATGCAGCAACAGCGGAAATTTTTCCCCACCGACCTGGGAAAACTTGTCAATGAACTGCTTGTGGCCCATTTTCCAGATATACTCGATGTAGAGTTCACCGCTTCCATGGAAGAAAATCTGGATAAGGTTGAAGAGGGAAAGAGCAATTGGGTCAATCTGCTGCAGACCTTTTACTCCCCCTTTGAGAAGACCCTTGCAGCGGCCAAGGAGGAAATGAAATCGGTAAAAAAACAGGGAATCCCCACAGGGATACCCTGCAAGCTCTGCGACGGCAAACTGGTTATCAAGTGGGGCAAAACAGGAGAATTCCTGGCCTGTGAGAATTACCCAGACTGCAAGTATACACAGAACTTCAAGAAGGATGAAAACGGCACGATCATACCCATAGAAAAAGAAGAGCCTGTAGACTCTGGCGAAAAGTGTGAAAAGTGCGGCAGGCCGATGGTCTTCAAGCAGGGACGTTATGGGCAGTTCCTGGCCTGTTCAGGCTACCCTGAATGCAAGCACATCCGGGCCCAGACAACGGGTGTAAAGTGCCCTGAAGAAAACTGCAAGGGTGAACTTGTCCAGAAAGTTTCAAAAAAGGGAAAGGTTTTTTACAGCTGCAGCAGATTTCCAAAATGCAAATTTGCCACCTGGGACCGGCCCGTACCCCAAAAATGCCCGCGCTGTGATAAGCCGTTCCTCCTTGAAAAGAAGACACGTAAAGGCTCTGTTCTGCAGTGTATGGATAATGCTTGCGGTTATTCAGAGCCTTTGGCATAACCAAATTCCATGATGAGAAGAGCATCCGTTTTCACTCACCCCACCATAATCCATACGGGCGCTAACCCATGCAGCAGGTAAAGAAAAAGCATCGTCAGAAAAGCAGCAGGGAGCTTGCAAAGCTTTGCGCCCGGGCTGCGATAGATAAGAAAGCAGAAGACCCTGTCATTCTGGATGTCAGAAAACTCTGTTCCTTTACTGATTTTTTTGTCATCATCAGCGGCCGCTCGAGCCGCCACGTTCAGGGCCTCGCTGAAGCAATCGAGTCAGCCCTGCGGAGCAAAAGACTTTCGGCCTCCAATACTGAGGGACTTAATGAGGGGACCTGGGTACTGCTTGATTATACTGATGTCGTGGTCCACATTTTTTACTCTGAGACGAGAAAGTTTTACGATATAGAGGGGCTCTGGCATGATGCGCCCCGAATTTCCCTGGATGAATAGCCCCGGTTCAATAATGGAAAAAACAACTCCCATTTTACTGGCTATTCTTGATGGCTGGGGGGCAGGTCCCCTGACGGAGTCCAATGCCATTTACCTGGCCAACACTCCGAATATGGACCGCTGGCAAAGCAGTTATCCCTATACGACTTTGCTGGCCCACAACGGTGCTGTCGGCTTGCCGGAAGGCCAGATGGGAAATTCCGAGGTGGGCCATCTCAATATAGGTGCAGGCCGCATTGTCTACCAGGACTTCACGCGTATAAACCGCGCCATCGAGTCAGGCGCTTTCTTTGATAATGATATTCTGAAGAGCACTTTTGCCAGGGTTGTGGAAAAAAATTCCGCCCTCCACCTTATGGGCCTTATTTCAGATGGTGGTGTCCACAGCCATATGGACCACCTGTTGGCACTGCTCAAAATGGCTGCTGACCATGGCCTTACGAAAGTCTATATCCATGCCTTCATGGATGGCCGGGATACCCTGCCGACAAGTGGCCTTGGCTATATAGGCCAGTTGCAGCACGAGCTGGTCTGGATAGGCACAGGCCTCCTGGCCACCATTTCAGGCCGTTTCTATGCCATGGACCGTGATAAACGCTGGGAAAGAGTAAAAGTTGCCTGGCAGGCTATTGTCGACGGGATCGGTGTTCGTGGCCGGGACCCGGTACAGGCGGTAAAAGACGCCTACCACCTGGGCGAGACCGATGAATTCATTAAACCTGTTGTCCTGCTCGATGAGGCCGGCGCTCCCGTTGCAACGGTCAAGGATGATGATGCTGTCCTTATGTTTAATTTCAGGGCTGACCGGGTCCGGGAGCTGACCCATGTCTTTACTGATAAAAACTGGGATGAATTTCCTGTAAATTTCAGGCCGGCTTTGGCGGAATACGTAACTTTCACCCAGTACGACAAAAATTTCAACCTGCCTGTTGTTTTTCCGCCTGTCAGCATGGACCATATCCTGGCTGAAGAGATCAGCTCTGCCGGCCTCAGGCAGCTCCGCATCGCTGAGACAGAAAAATATGCCCATGTAACCTATTTCTTCAATGGCGGCCGGGAAGAACCCTTCCCGCTTGAAGATCGTGTCCTGATCCCCTCGCCGAAAGAGGTGGCGACCTATGACCTGAAGCCTGAAATGAGTGCCTATCTGGTAACCGAGGAACTCCTGCGCCGCATGGACAGTGAATCCTATGCTCTCATCGCCCTCAACTTTGCCAACTGCGATATGGTTGGACACAGCGGTATAATGGCGGCTGCGATCAAGGCCTGTGAAGCGGTAGACGACTGCCTCGGGAAAATTGTGGAAAAATTCACCTCTAAAGGCGGAATTGTCCTCATCACTGCTGACCACGGCAATGCTGAAACCATGAGTGATCCGCACTCGCACAATCCTATCACGGCCCATTCTTCCAATCCGGTGCCTTTTATCCTGATCAGTGAAGAGTACAGAAACGCAAAATTACGCCAGGGCTGCTCGCTGCGTGATATCGCTCCCACCATTCTCAGCCTGCTGAATCTGCCCATACCGGATAAAATGACGGGCAGAAGCCTGATCAAACCCGATTGATACCTGCGCTCCTGAATTGCTGCTTGTGCTTGCTTTTTGCGAACAGATTCTGCTAAACAAAGACTTTAATCCTCTTTCCCGGAATACAAAAAGGAGATCGCAGCAATTTAATTTCACTATGTCGCCAAGATCATGCACTATATAAGTACCAGGGGAGGGATCTCTCCGATAGCATTTAAGGAAGCTGTGATGATGGGCCTGGCAACTGACGGCGGGCTCCTGCTGCCGGAGGCTTTGCCCAGGGTGAACATGGAAACTCTGAACCGCTGGCAGTCATATTCCTTCCAGCAGCTGGCCTCCGAGATCTTCCGCCTCTTTATCAGCGACATTGCTCTTGACCGGCTCGATGAACTCATTACCCGATCGTATGCAACCTTTTCTCACCCCGAAATTACACCCCTGGTAAAAAAGGGCGATATTTTCATCCTGGAGCTCTTTCATGGTCCTACCCTGGCCTTCAAGGATGTGGCTTTGCAATTTCTCGGCAATGTCTTTGAGTATATCCTGGAAGAAACAGGGAGCAAGATGAACATTATCGGTGCTACTTCCGGCGATACCGGCTCAGCGGCCATTTACGGAGTACGGGGCAAAGCGCGCATCAACATCTTTATCCTGCATCCCCATAAAAGGGTGAGCCCCATCCAGGAACTCCAAATGACTACGGTCATAGACCCCAATGTCTTCAACGTTGCTATCAAGGGTACCTTTGACGACGGACAGGCCATTGTCAAAGCTATTTTTAATGATATCCCCTTCAAAGACAAATACCACCTGGGTGCTGTCAACTCCATCAACTGGGCCCGCATCCTGGCCCAGGTCGTCTACTATGTTTATGCCTGGCTCAGAATAAACCTTGAAACCGGAGTGCAGTCCCTCGACTTTTCCGTACCGACTGGAAATTTCGGGGATATCTTTGCCGGCTACATAGCCAGAAATCTCCTGCCGCAGTCCGCAATCCGCAAACTCATCCTGGCAACCAATGAAAATAATCTTCTCACCCGTTTCGTGACCCGGGGCGATTATTCCGTTTCCAAGGTAGTAGCCACCAGCAGCCCCTCAATGGACATCCAGGTGGCGAGTAATTTCGAACGCTATCTTTTTTATCTTTACGGTTGTGATCCGGAGAGGACCAGGAAGGATTTTGAACAGTTTTCACAAAGCGGCAAACTTCGTTTTACCGGGGATCTCCTGCGCACTATCCAGCAGGACTTCGCCTCAAAAAGTGTAAATGAGGCAGAAACCCTGAATACAATCAAAACATTTTACGAGGAGCATGATTATCTCCTCGATCCTCATAGCGCTGTAGGGGTGAACGCTGCCATGGCCTGTTCTGATGCTGACATACCGGTTGTCTGCCTTGCCACTGCCCATCCGGCCAAGTTCGGGACAGCGGTTGCCAAGGCGATCGGCAGGCCGCCTGAACTGCCGCCGGTCCTGAAAGACCTGGCAGAGATGGAAAGCAGGTGTGAAGTATTAGCCCCCGATGTCAGAGTGGTGCAGGATTATATTGCCCGTCATGCCCTTTTATAATGGTATGTATTCTCAATAAAATATTTTGCCTGTTCTGGAAGTGCATAAATGGAGGATATGAGGGACTACAGAAAGAAGGTTGAAGAAACCGTCGGCTTCCTGCAGGATAAAATCAGGAAACCCCCTTCTGTGGTTATCATTCTTGGCACCGGCCTCGGCTCCCTTATTGATTCCATAGCAATTGATACCCTGCTGCCGTATGAGGAGATCCCTCACTTTCCACGTGCCACCGTACCCGGCCATCACGGCAATCTTATTTTCGGCACATTATGTAACAGGGACGTGGCCGTGCTGCAGGGCCGTTTTCATTATTACGAGGGCTACTCAACCAGGGAACTCACCTTGCCGCTCAGAACCCTGTCCCTGCTCGGTGCAGATACTCTTGTGGTCACAAATGCAGCCGGTGGTCTTAATCCCGCTTTTCGCCCCGGCACAATCATGGTCATCCGTGACCATCTCAATTTTATCGGGGAAAACCCCCTGCGGGGGGCAAATATGGATGACTGGGGTCCCCGTTTTCCGGATCTTTCCGAACCCTATGATAAAAAGCTTATAGAAGCTGCGCTGCAATGTGCTGAAAAACTGCATATGGCTGATGTGACCACAGGGGTTTATGTTGCCATACCCGGCCCCAGCCTGGAAACTCCCGCTGAAACCAGATTTCTCCGGACAGCCGGAGCGGATGCGGTCGGCATGTCGTCAGTGCCGGAGGTCATTGTGGCCAGGCATGCCTCCATGAGGGTCCTGGGGCTTTCCGCTGTTGCCAATGTCAATGATCCGGACAACTTTGCGCCCATCCTGCTGGACGACATTATAACGGCAGCCGGGGAAATTGAACCGGCTTTGCAGAAGCTGATCAAGGAAGTGTTAAAAATTCTGTAATATCGAGAGATGAGGTGCTTAACAGGCATACGAATGGATGTTGAACAAAAAGACAGTTCCGCCCCATATATGTTTTTTGCGGAGACGCTATGAGCCCGGCGGAAAATACTGCTGACCTCCTGGTCACAGGAAAATATCTCTATCTGCAGGACAAGGACAAAACCATTATCAAGGATGGAGGTGTTGCTATCCTCGGGGATACCATTGTCGAGACAGGCAATAATTCCGATTTAACGGCCAAATATCCCCGTGCTGAGCACCTTGCCTCTGAACAAGGGCTTATCCTGCCCGGCCTGATCAATACCCATACCCATGCAGCCATGACATGTTTCCGCGGCCTGGCGGATGATCTTCCTCTTATGCAGTGGCTGCAGGAATACATCTTCCCGCTTGAAGCCAAGCTGACTGGCGACATGGTCTATCAGGCCACACTTCTTTCCCTGGCTGAAATGATAAAATCCGGCACCACCAGTTTCTGCGACATGTATCTCTTTGCCATGGATGTGGCCAGGGCAGCTCAGGAATCGGGGATGCGGGCCTGGATCGGGGAGGTCATTTATGACTTTCCTTCGCCAAACTATGGCGCGGTTACAGATGGTTTGCAGTATATCGAAGAACTCTTTACCCGCTATAAAAACCACCCCCTCATCACTATCACTGTTGATCCCCACGCGGTCTATACCTGTTCACCCGATCTTTTGCAGAACCTTAAAAAGATTGCTGATAAACATGATGCCCTCTACATAATTCATCTTGCAGAGAATGAGGCAGAAGTAAAAAAATCCCGGGAGCGCTATGGGGCAAGCCCGGTCATGCTTCTTGAAGGCCTTGGTATCCTGGACCGCCGGGTTGTGGCAGACCACTGCGTCATGCTGAGCGCTGCGGAAATTGTGCTTTTGGCGCAAAGAGGGGTCGGTGTTGCCCACTGTCCCGAAAGCAACATGAAACTGGCCTCTGGCATAGCCCCGGTGCCGGATATGCTTGCAGCAGGTCTGTCTGTTGGGCTTGGAACCGACGGCAGCGCCAGCAACAACAACGAAGACATGTTCGGCGAGATGAATTCCACAGCCAAACTGCATAAGGCTGGGGCTCTGGACCCTACAGTCATGCCTGCTGAAACCGTGCTCGAAATGGCTACTCTGCAGGGCGCCCGTGTCCTGGGAGCTGAAAATGCAATAGGAAGCCTGGAGCCGGGGAAGAAAGCCGACCTCATTGTTCTGGACATGAACCAGCCGCACCTGACGCCGCTCTTTAATATCCCGTCCCACGTCGTATACGCTGCCAGGGGCACGGACGTGATCCATTCGGTCATCAACGGAACCATTGTCATGCGTAACAGGCAGCTGACAACCCTTGATGAAAAGGCAATCATTGACTCGATGATGCGCATGGCTGAGCAGGTAAAAATGTAAGGCTGACCTGCGGCTGTGGATGTAAGCCTTTTGCATCAGTATAAATTGATTTGCATGGAACGGCCGAAAGGAGTAAATATAAAAAATTATGGCATTGAAAAGGTCAGGATGGTAATAATTGCGCCTAAAACTACATTATTGGTGCTTTATCCCGGCCGCTCCATATAATTCCTAACTCGTGAGGTAGCTTCATGTTCGGACTTGGCATGCCTGAGCTCATCATTATCCTGGTAATCATTGTTATAATCTTTGGTGCCGGAAAACTCCCGGAAATTGGCAGCGGGCTGGGCAAGGGCATCAAGAATTTCAAGAAGGCCACCAAGGACGAGGAAAAAGAAAAGATCGAAGAGGGGAAAGAGGACGAATAGCCCCAAAATAAACAGGGCTACAATAATTTCACATTTCTTGCGGCAAGAAATCAGAAATGTTTGTCGGCATCACCAACCCGGTGATGCGGACGGCGGGCGAAAAATTAACCACTTGCAACTTTGAAAAAATTTTTGAGAATCTGATATCAAGGAACAATCTTATGTTTGTCGGCATTACTACAAGTAATGCGGACGGCAGGCGGGAAATTCAACCTCTATGGCTTTGATACAGGTCTAGGGAATCATACACGAAGGAGTAATTTATGTTTGGCTTAGGAACCCCTGAACTCATTGTAATACTCGGCATCGCCTTTCTGGTCTTTGGCGGCAAAAAACTTCCTGAGATCGGTGCCGGCCTCGGAAAAGGTATCCGCTCCTTTAAAAAAGGCTTGAAAGATGTCGAGGATACCGGGAAAAACCTGGTCGAGGATACTGTGCCCGGGGCCAAGGAAATAAACAGCCTGAAGGAAGAAGTGGATAAGGCCAAGAATATCGGCAGTGTCCTGAAGTCCTAGTAAAAATTGCCCTTTCGCTCTCATGCTTTGTTGTCGGGCTTTTCAAAATGCTCATGTACATCAAGTACACTGCGCTTCTTCAAAACCCTCCGCCTTGCCTGAAAACGAAAAAATCAATTTTTCATGATGTAATTAAAGTTGACGTTTATCTATTACCCGCTGGCCCTTGCCCTCGAACCGTTCGAGGGGTTCTTCCATCCATTGGCTTCATGCCAATGGAAATCCCAAGTTGGGAGCCCAGCAGGGTTACAAAAAATAAATGGCAAAAAAATTTATTGTATTTACAACTGGCAGAACCGGGTCGACGGCCTTAATGGACTACCTGGAAGCCTTTGATGATATTGGGGTGCCGAATAAAAATATTCACTGTCCAGACAATGAACTTGTGCACCCCGCAAGAATTCGGGAGATTGCCAACCAGTACCAGGTCTTATGCAAGGTACCAATTACCTGCCAGGATGTGTTGATCCAACAGTTCTTCAAATATAATAAGAACTATGCCTTTGCGGGTTTCAAATCTATGCCTCCCCGCCATGATAATCTGCAGGAACTTATTGCACGGCAGGATATAAAATTTATTATTCTCACCCGCGACGATGTATATTCCACCGTCGCAAGCTTTTTTGTGGCTATACATACCGGCTCATGGCGGCGCGGCGGTGGTCCGCAACAGATAAAATGGCATTTCCGTCCTGAACACGAAAAACAGGTATTCGGGCACCTGCACTATATCTATGAAAGCCATATCCTTTTAAAAGATATTAAGAACGCCGTGCGGATATCCTACGAAGACCTTTGCCGCCCTGACTTTCAACAGCAGGCACTGGAAGATTTTTTCGGAAGAGTTGTAAAAATAGCTAACCCCAAACCGCCGGTTTCAGCACGGGATTATGTCTTGAATTGGGATGCATTTAAACAGTTTATTGATGCAAACCGCGCAAAACTTGGTTTTTAGACTAGTGCTCCCGGTACGTATTTTATAGGACCGGGAAGTGAGGCAATAGACAACTTATATCTTATAACTCCCGTTTATCGATCACCCGCTGTCCCTTGCCCTCGAACCGTTCGAGCGTTTTTTCCTCCACGAGTTTCACATCAACGGAAACACCAAGTTCTGAGGCCAGCTGTTTCTTGATTTTATCCACCAGCTGCCGCTGTTTCTTCATCTCGTCAAAAAAGATGGACTCGACGACCTCCACGAGTACCGTGGCCTTGTCCTGATGATTCTCGCGCTCAACCACGATACGGTAATGCGGTTCCGTGCCTTCAATTTCAAAAAGCACGTTCTCGATCTGGGTGGGAAACACATTGACCCCTTTGATAATAAGCATATCATCGGTGCGCCCCAGGATCCTTGTCATACGGTAATTGGTCCTGCCGCAGGCACAGGGCTCGGGTATCAGCCGTGTCAGGTCGCGTGTCCTGTACCGGATAACCGGGAAGGCCTCCTTGGTCAGGGTGGTAATGACCAATTCCCCGACTTCGCCGGGTTGGACCGGCTGCAGGGTGTTGGGATTGATTACTTCGACGAGAAAATGGTCTTCGTTAATGTGCAGCCCCTTGCACTCCAGGCATTCCCCGGCAACACCCGGACCCATCACTTCACTTAAACCGTAGTTGTCCGTTGCCTTGATATTGAGCTTGTTGTTAATCTCCGTGCGCATGGCCTCAGACCAGGGTTCAGCCCCGAACAGGCCCCATTTCAGGGAAAGGCCGTTGACATTGATCCCCATTTCCAGCATGGTATCGGCAATCATCAGGGCGTAACTGGGTGTGCAGACCAGGGCGGTCGTTTTGAAATCCTGCATGATCTGGATCTGGCGTTTTGTGTTCCCGCTGGAAATCGGGATTACCGAAGCACCGATACGCTCCGCCCCGTAGTGAAGGCCAAAACCGCCGGTGAAGAGGCCGTAGCCGAAGGCAATCTGGATGACGTCATCCTTGGTAACCCCGGCTGCTGTCAGAACCCGGGCGACAAGATCTGACCAGTTCTTGATGTCATTGCGGGTATAACCCACAACCGTCGCCATGCCGGTTGTTCCCGAGGAGGAATGTATCCTGACCACATCCCTGAGCGGCACGGCAAAAAGACCGTAGGGATAATTCCGGCGCAGGTCATCCTTGACGGTAAAAGGCAGGCTGCTTAATTCAGAAAGCGACCGGAACCCGTCCGGATCAAGGTTTATCTCCTTAAACCTGTTCCTGTAGAAAGGAACATGCGTGGCCACCCGGTAAATGGTTGACTGCAGTCTTTCAAGCTGCAGCTGCTCCAGATCCTCCCTATCCATGCACTCCCTGTTTTCTTCCCAGTACTTCATGGCTCATCTCCGCTGCAGTTCCTTAATAACTACATCTAGTTAGATAATATTTTTGTGCTCATTAAGTTAACATAAGTGCCTAAAGTGAGCTAAAGTGCCTAAAGTGAACTAAAGTTAAAAGAAATACATCTGAAACCCAAATAAATATTTTAAAACTTTAGGCACTTATAACTTCTAACTTTAGTCACTATTCTTCTAATCGGTTTCGCGGCCAAGGTAGGCCCGCTGCACATCTCGATTCTGCAGGAGGTCTTCAGCCGCCCCCTGGAGAATGATCTTGCCGGTTTCCAAAACATAGCCCCGGTCGGCAATGCTAAGGGCTGCCTTGGCATTCTGCTCAACAAGCAGAACAGTATTTCCCTCTTCCCGCAGCCTCAGGATAACCCGGAAAATACTTTTAACAATGAGCGGCGCCAGGCCGGTGGAAGGCTCATCCATCATGATAAGCGAGGGCTTTGCCATCAAAGCCCTGCCCATGGCAAGCATCTGCTGCTCACCGCCTGAAAGGGTCCCGGCCAACTGCCTTGCTCTTTCTTTTAATACCGGGAAAAGCTCATAGACCCTGGCAATTTCTTTATCAATGGAGCCCTTTTCCTTTTTCGCCAGGACATATCCGCCTAAAATCAGATTTTCCTGGACCGTCATGGTGGAAAATATCTGCCTGCCTTCCGGGACAAGCGAGCAGCCTGAAGCAACAATCTTTTCAGGTGCAATACGGCGCAGGTCATTATCCCGGAAAAGAATCTCGCCGGACCCGACTTTTACAAGCCCGGTAATTGTATGCAGCAGGGTGGTTTTGCCTGCACCGTTTGCTCCGATGATGGTGACAATCTCTCCCGGGTCAACATGCATAGAGATGCGTTTCAGCACCCGCAGTTTCCCGTATCCCGCCTCAAGATTCCTGATTTTTAGCATCGCTCACCGGCAAAATAATCTGCAGCTTCAGTCTCTTTCACAATTTTCAATTCTCAATTTTCAATTTTCTGTCAATCATCAGCTGTCAATCGTTGTCAGTATCGTATGACGACAGTTTTGTCTGCTGATAATTCCTACCCCTCATCCCCCAGATAGATCCGTATTACTTCCTCATTCTGCTGAATCTTATGCGGCAGGTCCTCAGCAATCTTCTCTCCAAAGCTTAACACTACGATCTCATCAGATATATCCATAACCAGGGACATATCATGTTCAACGAGCAGGATCGTTATGCCGCTATCCCTTATTTTTGAAATAAGACGGCCTATTTCAGCTGTTTCATAAATATTCAAGCCTGCTGCCGGCTCATCAAGTAAAAGCAGGGTAGGTTCCATGGCCAGGGCCCGGGCAAATTCCACCCCCCGCTGCTGCCCGAATGAAAGGTTGCCGATTTCGGTGTCAGCACAATCTGCCGCCCCCAGAAGATCAAGATACTCCATGGCCTTTTCCCTGACTTCATTTTCTTCAGGCCATGTCCATGGCAGGTTCAGCATACCGGCCATGAATCCGGCCCTGCTCCTGATATGCCTCCCCACCATGACATTCTCAAGTGCGGTCATGCCATGAAAAAGTTTTATGTTCTGATACGTTCTCGACACACCCCGTTCGGCAATCTGGTAAGGCTTGCGGCCGTTTATTCTTGCATTATCGAAGAAAATTTTTCCTGAATTGGCGGGAAGGTTGCCGGCAATCAGGTTGAAAAGAGTTGTTTTGCCGGCCCCGTTCGGCCCTATGACTGCCTTTATCATGCCCTGCTCCACGTTGAAGCTGACATTGTTCACGGCATGCAGTCCACCGAAACGGCGATTCAGATTTTGTATTTCAAGAAGGGCCACCTGTTGTTTTTCCTTGTTTCTTTTCCCTGAATAAATGCCCGCTTGTAACGTTGAATTTGTTTACCAAAGCACCCAATAAACTGATCATTCCGGAGTCTCTTCCCCGGACTGCTCTGCAAAAAGCGGCAAGAAAGACTTGAGCTGCTGCCAGGGATTTATCTTTAATATTCCCTGGGGCGCGAAAAGCATGATAACTATCAGAATCACCCCAAAGACCGCATCATCATAAGATCCGAAAACTCCGCGCAGAGAGAGGAAATTCAGCACTACTCCCATGATAAGCGCACCCCAGATATTGGCCATGCCGCCCACAGCTACAATGGCAACGTACCGTACTGATTTCATGATCCCCGCCTCAGAAGGTCCGATGCCGCCATTGTAATGGGTGACGAGAACCCCGGCAAGGGCTGCAAATACAGCGCTTAAGACAAATATATAGAGCTTGTATCGGGATGTATTTACCCCCATGGCATTGGCCGCCTCCTCTGCCCCATGAATGGCGCGCAAGGCCCGTCCCACCCTGGAATGTATCAGGTTGAGCAACAGAATAATCGCAACAATGACCACCACCCAGGCAATATAATAATTTAAAATACGGGCTCCAAAACTGCCGCTAATATCGATACCCGGCAACAACCTGAAAGCTGGAACCTCGGAGATGCCGTCAGCCTCTCCAAAGTATGCACTGGCAAGGGCAATCCGAAAAATTATTATGCCAAAGCCAAGGGTTGCCATGGCAAGGTAATGCCCCTTCAGTTTCAAAACAGGCCCGCCAATTGCCATGGCTATGAGGCCCGCGGTCAGCACCGCGGTAATACATGCCGCCCATGGTTCAACGGTCAGCAGGTCGCCCCCGTAAAGATCCTTGCCTGCAACCAGCAAGCCAATCCTGTCCAGAACTGCAACCAGCCCATGGTCCCTGAATGACATCAGGTTATGGG
>Ga0111148_1103_pt1 | contig 17317 bp, 17 predicted proteins | sample DeeMarSeWOR28_12_FD_80359 | JGI IMG/M metagenome (GOLD analysis project Ga0111148, IMG submission 80359) | Desulfobacterales bacterium SG8_35 | reverse complement strand
CCTTGTTGATGGCTCTGCATGTTTCATCATCAGTCGCAGGTGAATACGATAATGCCCTTAAAGGAGTAAAAGGTATTGATGTAGTTTTCGATGTTAGTGCAGAGAATCCAGTTTTTGCAAATATCGTCTTCTGGGCAGTCAGGGACACTTACAAGAATGGGGCAGTCAGTTCACTTCCAGAGAAATCACAGGTGGCCGTTGTATTTCACGGCAAAATCGTAAAGTTGCTTTCTTCAGACCGTACAGGTTTTGATGAGAAAGAAAATGCAGAAATAGATAAGTTTCAAGCTACATTAAGAGAAATGGCAAAAGAGGGGGTCAAGCTAGAGGTCTGTCTTTATGCAGTTAAGGTTTTAGGTGTTGATCCTGCAACCATATTGCCTGAAATCGACCAGGTAGGGAACGGTTTTATTTCAGTTGCGGGATACCAAGCTCAAGGCTACACGGTAGTAAGAATCCCCTAAATGTATACACGCATGTTAAACACCAAGGCCCCTTTCCATAACTGGATGGGGCCTTAACTTTTATTAAATACAAATCTTGTGTTTTATGAGTTAGCCTAGAATGTATCGAACTCCTAAAAAATATTGCCGTTAATAAAATCTAAATAAAATGGTCCTGCCCATTTTTATATTGTTTTTCAAAACTTTAAATTCCTGCTATCAATTTAAACGCGTGAACCATTCTTGAAAGGTTAAGATGTCCAGTGGATATGTTGAACTCACGTTACAAGTTAATAATTTAATAATTTGTCAGTAGGGCAAGGATTGTGTCGGTAAAGCATTTTGCGGATTCCGGCGTTCGCCTGCAGAGGTGAGCCGTACAGCGCTTGTACCGGGCAGGGGACATTTCGCTTCACAGATGCCGCAGCCGATGCAGCGTTCATCGACAACATAGGGCTGCTTGACCATTACCTTGTCACCACCGCTATTCAGCACCAGGGCTTCGCGGAACTGGATGGCCTTGTCAGGCGTTGGGCAGTGCTCCTCGCAGACAATACAGGGGATACCTTTGGCATAGGGCAGGCAGCGGTTCTTGTCAAAATATACATTGCCTATTTTAGTGACATGTTTCCGGGCCAGGGTGAGTTCTGTAAGTGCCCCGGTGGGACATACCTGGCCGCACAGGGTGCAGTTGTATTCACAATACCCTGTTCTGGCGTTAAGCCGTGGTGAAAACATCCCTTCAATCCCGGCTGCCAGAAAGGTTGGCTGCAATCCATTGCCGATGCAGACCTTCATGCATTCGCCGCAGCGCACACATCTGCCGAGAAATTCATCCTCCGGCAGGGCGCCCGGGGGCCTGACCAGGTAAGGATCAGGCATTTTTGCCATGGTCCTGGTGTCAAGGAAAAAAGGCAGGGCTGCCCCGAGCGCCAGGCTGCCGAGAAACGTTCGCCTGCTGAGTCCAAAGGCAGGCCTTGCAGTAACTTTTTTCTGGAAGGTAAAAGATATTTTGTTGCCTGGGCACATATCCACACAATCCAGGCACAGGTTGCAGTCCAAACGCGATATGTTCCGCTCTTCGTCAATTGCCCCCATGCGGCAGATGGTCATACAGTTCCTGCACTTGCCGCATTTTGTGCCGCTCTTGCCATGCAGGAGGGAGAAACGTGAAACAAGGGCATAAAATGCCCCGACCGGACAGACACTGCGGCAGAAAAAACGTCTTTCCAGGCGTTCCAGGACAAAGATCGTCATAAGGATAAAGAGAGATACAAAGGCAAGCTCGTAATGGTTTTGCCGGAAGGGCAGAACCGTTGCCTTTAGAAAACCATACACCGGCTCGGTAAACATGTTGATCCATCCCGGCATCTGCTGATACGTGAAGGTGAAAACAGAGGTCGAGAGGACATTCAGAGCAGGATACACGGCAAGAGACAGGCCCCGGACCAGGATGGAAAACGGATCAAAATAGCCTGCCGCCGGCAGGCCGAAAAAGGCGCCGATGAGCAGAAAAGTAAGCAGGTAAAACTTCAAGGAGCGAAGTCGGTTCGCATTTTCCGGGCGGGCTTGTGGGATGAGGCCATGTACTCCGTCCAGCAGTGAACCCATGGGGCAGATCCAGCCGCAGAAGAAACGACCCAAAACAAATGTGAGAGCGATAAAGATAAGCGACGGCCACATGAGGGCTATCAGGGTTTTTGTGGCCAGGGTGGCAGAGGCCGCGAGAAATGGATCAATACGGAAAAGGATGTTTACCGCGTAAGCGAGTTCATTGGCGCCGGAATAGTCGGTTTTGATAAAGAGAAAAAGGAACAGGATAAGGCATGAAACCTGGCTGAAGCGGCGCCAGTGCCGCAGGGTGCTTTTTTTCTTCATGATATATCAGGCCTGGATGATCTGCATCCGGGCAAGATCCATTTCACCCAATCCCAATCTGTAGGCGGCCACCGTTGAAGCAATCTCATCAGGCTGCATGTTGAATAGCGTTGTGGCAAAGGCATCGCAGGCAACCGGGTCTGCCGAGGCAACGATGGTATCAAGGATCTTTACATCATCCAGGTCGCCTCCCTGTGGACCGTTGCGCAACAGGATACGGGTGGCATCTATGACGGTAAGCTTCGGCCTGATCACGGTAGCAAGATCAGCGAGCTTCTGACCGAGGTTGTGATGCATCTGGCCGCGGTTGCCGCCCAACACGCCCATGCTGTTTTTTAGGCCGAGGGTAAGTTTGCTCAAACCGTGGTGCTTGGCAACAGGTACATTGATATAGGCGTCAGCCTCCAGGGCGTCCCGGTAAATTTCAAGCCGGTTGACAGCCTTGCCCCGCTCTATATTGACCGGGACAAATTTACGTGCATCAGGATGATAGTATTCCAGCCTCTTATCCTTTATGGATTCCATGGCCTCCTGTATGCCGCTGTTAACGTAGCAGCGTCTTTCCTCATTGCATGTGCGGTCGAATACCATGATCTTTTTGGCCCCGGCATCGAGAGTCTGCTCGACCAGGGCTTTTACCACCAGTGGATGCGTGTTGGCAGCCTGTTCCGGGCTGCGGTCCCAGGCCATATTGGGCTTGATAACCACCCGGTCGCCGGTTTTGACAAAGTTGCCTATTCCCCCCAGAGGCGCAAGCACCCTGGCCACAAGTTCACCATAGTTCTTGCCCGTGGCATGCGATACAAGAGCGGGGGTTTTTTCAGCAGCCAGAAGTTCAGATCCGATCCGGAAACTTGGAATAGACGTGGAGATGCCCGCCGACCAGAGCAGAACCTGTTTCATAAAGTCTCTGCGATCCATAAAAGCTCCTTTTCATCAGTCTTTATCAGGCAGAAAGACATCCATGCTCATAGCTTCTGCCGGGGACTATCGTTCTTTTTATATATAAAAATATCATTAAATTCTGCCAGTGCAAAAAGTATTTTAATAAATATATCGCCAAGAAGACATTTTTAAGTGGAAATAAAAAATGTCTGAAGCGGATTTGTTAGAAAATGAGTAATATAACAAACAAATGTCCAACAAAAACATCCCAGCTCAGATTACTTTAATTTTTCAAGGGGACTACCCCCTAAATCATCGAGTATTTTGAGGAGGAGAGAATTATGAAATGCAAATCAAACGTATTACTGTTTGCCTTACTGTTTATGCTTTTTTCCTGTACAACCTATAAGACCCAATACGTGGGATTCAGGCCCGCGTCAGATTATCCGAACAATATGAATGCGGGCGGTGTGACTGTCGGTGCCGAAGCATTTGCAGACCAGGCTGCCGCCAAAGAGGCCTTTGGCTTTGATATCAAGAAGGCAGGACTTCTGCCTGTTCAGCTGGTGATGGATAACAGGTCAGGCTCCACGGTGGAGGTTGTCTTGGACCAGACCTTCCTGGTCGATAACAATAATCGCTACTGGAACTTGATTCCCAATTATGCCGCTGTTGACCGTGTGACTAAAGCAACTCAGAGCGGGGCTATTGTTGCAGGAGGTGCTAAAGGGGCCGGCTGGGGAGCAGCAACGGGTGCAGTCCTGGGAGCAGCCTTTGGCGTTTTAACGGGTAGCAGTGTTGCAGAGTCAGCGGGGAAAGGTGCTGCCGCTGGTGCAGCAGGTGGTGCTGTGTATGGTGGTGCGAAAGGCGGGACCGATACGCAACGCCAGAGAACAATAGCTGACGACATTTATGACAAAGGCCTGGAGGGGAAAACCATTCCAGATCAGAGCCTGGCCAACGGCTTCCTGTTCTTCCCGGCCGAAGCTGCAAGTGCTCGTGAATTGCGCCTGCAGATGAGAGAAATTCAGTCAGGTAAACTCTATTCGCTTACTCTGCCTTTTTAGAACAGTTCACGGAAGAACTATTCCTTCCATATTTTCAAGGCCTTGCTGTAAACTTCGGAGCGGGACAGTCTGTATTCTGCAGCAACTTCACGCACTGCATCCTTTAAGCTTTTTTGTCCCGATTTTTTGTGGGCTCGAAGGATATCTGCAATTTTTGCCTCAGGGATTTCCGGCTCTTCCGCTGCCCCGGAAATGATAAGAACCGATTCCCCCTTAATTTTTTTGTCTTTACACTGTGCAAGAACATCTTTGAGGGAACCGCGGCTCAGTTCTTCGTGTAGTTTCGTCAACTCCCGGCACCAGAATATGGGGCGTTCGCCCAGTATATCGTAACAGTCCAGTAGAAATGCGTGCAGACGGTGGGGAGCTTCAAAGAATACCAGATGTCTTTTTTCCCGCTCCAGTGAATGCAGAAGATCCTGCCGCTGTTTTTTGCGGGACGGAGCAAAGCCCAGAAAAATAAAGAGGTTGTCCTCCATCCCCGCCACTGAAAGGGCGGCTGTGAGAGAGGACGGGCCAGGGATCGGTTCGACCTTGATGTTTGCAGCCACAGCTCTTTGCACCAGGATGGAGCCTGGATCAGAAATGCCTGGCGTGCCAGCATCTGACACAAGAGCAACATTTTGACCTGCAAGGATCCTGCTAATGATCACTGCTGAACGCTCCTGTTCCTTTTCTTTATAATAACTGAGCGTCGGAGTGGAAATGGAGAAATGTGAAAGCAATTTCCGGGTATGCCGGGTGTCTTCAGCTGCAATGAGGTCAACCTCCTTGAGAATACGCAGGGCTCTAAGAGTGATGTCCTCCAGGTTGCCGATAGGGGTGGCAACCACAAAAAGTGTACCCGGGCCTGGCGTACTTTGCGGTCCTGTTTTTGTTGTTTTTTTTCTTGTTCCGGACATGATCCTGACACGTTTAAGGTGTTTCCGCTAAACAATCTTTCTACCTCTTTATTGACTTTTCGTAAAGGGCGGCTATTATATGAGTATGTGCTCATATATAAAGATGGTGATGGAGTGAAACAGGTAAAAGATAAATGTGATTGCCGCATAATTCATGATGAAAAGGTAAACGAGGCGCGCCTATGGGCTCTTGACGAGTGGAAGACAGAGGGCCTCTGTCAAACCTTCAAGGCACTTGGCGATGTCAGCCGCCTGAAGATCTTATGGGCTCTGGAGCGCCAGGAAATGTGCGTCTGTGACCTGGCTGCTCTACTGGGTATAACGGAATCAGCGGTGAGTCATCAGCTAAGGCTTCTGCGCACTCTCCGTCTGGTGAAAAACAGGCGTGCGGGAACAATCCTTTACTATCGGCTGGCGGATGATCATGTATCACAGCTTGTCCGTATCGCTCTTGAGCATATTCAGGAGCCGGGAGCAAGGAATCAGAAGAAGTGAATAAAAGAAATGAAATTTTTATAAATAATTCAGTACAGCAAATTTTTTTGGCAAGTCAGTTATGGAAATAGTCATCTCAATTTTCCGGGAATCATGGCACCTTCTCCTTGAGGCCTCGGTGTATATCCTTTTCGGCATGCTTGTCGGTGGGCTGCTCAAGGTATTTTTAAACCCCTCTTTTGTCGCCGACCATCTTGGCAAAGGAAAGATCAGTTCTGTGATCAAGGCCGCCTTGTTCGGCATTCCCATCCCATTGTGTTCCTGTGGAGTTCTGCCTGCCGCCGCCTCCTTAAAAAGACAGGGGGCAAATAATGGTGCCACCACTGCCTTCCTCATCTCAACCCCTGAGTCAGGGGTTGATTCCATGGCCATAACCTATGCACTCCTGGACCCGATAATGACCGTAGCCCGGCCAGTGTCGGCTTTTGTAACGGCAGTTGCGGCAGGCATCAGTGAGAATTTGCTCCAAACCCAGAAAGAAGAGGACTGGAATCGGGTCATTGACCGGAGCTGCCCCATTGATAATTGCTGCGACGGCAACGAATGTCCCCCGCAAGAGCATGCAAGACATCACACTTTTGCCGAGAAATTGTGGTCGGGGCTGAAATTTGCCGTGGATGATCTCTGGGGTGATCTTGCCGGCTGGTTTTTTGCCGGGTTGCTGCTTGCCGGAATTATTGCTGCGCTTATCCCCCAGGATCTGATGATGCAGTACCTTGGAGGCGGACTGCACTCCATGCTGATTATGCTGCTGGTGGGTATTCCCATGTATATCTGTGCCACGGCTTCAACCCCTGTTGCTGCTGCTTTGATCCTCAAGGGCGTGAGCCCGGGAGCAGCCCTGGTTTTCCTTTTGGTCGGCCCTGCAACCAATGTTACCTCGCTCTCTGTCCTTTTTGGTCTGCTGGGAAAAAGGGCGACAGCAATTTACCTGGTTATGTTGTCCCTGTTTGCCGTGCTGTCCGGCCTGGTGCTTGATATCATTTATTCAGGTTTGGGGATTTCGGCCCGTGCAATAGCAGGGCAGGCGGGTGAAGTTATCCCTTACTGGCTGCAGCTTATCGGTGCTCTTATTGTTATTGCTCTCTCGGTCAAGCCGTTATATCTGTTTTCCCGCGGTCTGTTTTCCGGGCAGGCAAGTTCATCGGAGGAAAAGGACGAGTCGGGAAATGCTGAGGCACCTCCGGCTGAAAATGCCAGGACGGAATGTAAGGCACCGTCCTGAAGCTGCAGTTGACGGGTCGGCCTGATCCTGCATTATAGAATTGAATTATCTGAGTATTGTAAGCAAGAAGAAAATGCACAGTCATACTCTCCATAAGTGGCAGCACGAGCATAGCTTTACGGTTGACAACGAACAGGGTGAGCGCAGAACCTGGCTGGTCATTGCCATAACCGTTGTAATGATGGTAGTTGAAGTCGGGGCAGGTTACCTGTTCGGCTCCATGGCGCTGCTGGCAGACGGCTGGCACATGGGCACCCATGCAGCCGCGCTGTCAATTACGGTTTTTGCGTATATCTATGCCAGGCGCCATGCTGATAATCCCCGGTACAGTTTCAGCACAGGCAAGGTTGGCGTGTTGGGAGGTTTTGCCAGTGCCGTGGTGCTTGGTGTAATCGCTCTCCTCATGGGAGGGGAGTCTTTACGGCGTTTGTATGCCCCGGTTTCCATTCAGTTCAACGAAGCAATAGGGATAGCTTTTTTAGGGTTGGCAATTAATCTGATCTGCGCTTTTCTTTTGCATGCCAAACCAGGCCATGAGCATGATAAGCCTCACACCGACCAGCACCATGACCATAATTTGCGGGCTGCGTATCTGCATGTGCTGGCAGATGCCTTAACCTCATTCCTGGCCATATTTGCGCTTCTGACAGGAAAGCATTTCGGCTGGGTCTGGATGGATCCGGTCATGGGCATTGTCGGTGCAGTGGTGATAACACGCTGGTCTTACGGGCTTCTTATTGATACGAGCCGGATACTGCTGGATAAAGAAGCAGCGCCGGAGCTGGTCCCAAGGATACGTTCAGCCATAGAAGCAGATGCTGACAATCTCATAGCTGACCTGCATGTCTGGCAGGTGAGTCCGCACCATCTTTCAGTCATTATAACCGTAGTAACCCATTTTCCCCAATCTCCGGATCATTACAAAGCACTTTTGCAGGACTTTATCGGCGATGCCCATGTCACGGTAGAAGTGCAGAAGTGTGAAGCCGAACCCTGCCTGAAAGATAGGATCCTTAATAAGACCTGAAACCTGTTTGTTTTCTTAGTTTAGTATTGTTCACAGCCCGGTTGAAAGTATGTTCATTCCGGCTGTTCTTTCTGGAGCATAAAACATGAAAAAATAGGCCAGTGATTTTTCCTGTTGACAAAAGATGCCTTTTTCACGTAATAGCGAAAAAATATTTATAATATGCAAAAAGGAGAGAGATTCCCAAAAAGACACCAGTAAACGCGAACCAGAGCAAACTTTTTCCAGTGTGCTTGTCGGGGGCCTTTATGTTGTGTCAAACAACATTTGCTTTTTTAAGAGGCGCACTCATGCTTACAATTAACACCTATCTGGCCCCGTCCCCAGTGCACGGCATCGGACTTTTTGCAGCAGAATTTATACCGGCCGGCTCACCTGTCTGGAAATTCAGCCGCTACATTGACAAGATATTTAAAAGAGAAGTTTTTCTTACCATCTGCAACAGACTGGACACCTGTTCACTCAGGCATCTGCTCAATTCCTCATACTGCAGGGGAGGGCGCTATTTTTACCTGACCGATAATGCCCGCTTCATAAATCACTCCGACTTGCACGATAATATCTGTTTTGCTGATGATTACACTGAGATAGCGCTGCGGGACATAGAAGCCGATGAGGAACTGCTGGAAAACTATTTATTGGCATATGACAAGACAGACTTCTTTTTCCAGGAATTGTTGAACCCTGACCCCTATCAATACATTAATGCCCTGCAGTTGGCAGGATTGTCACATGCTTAAAGTAAGAACCTACCTGAGCACTTCCACGGTGCATGGCATCGGCGTTTATGCGGATGAGGATATTCCCAGGGGAACCGTTATATGGGAATTTAATCCACATGTGGACCTTGTCTATACACCTGACGAGTGGAACAATGTTTCGGCCAGTATATCGGAGCCTAGTTTAGCAGTGCTCAAACGTTACAGTTACAAAGAAAAGGGGAATCATTACCTCTGCCTTGATAATGCCCAGTTCATGAACCATTGCGCTACACTGTTTAATGTTGAGGATCACCAGGAGGGAAGCCTGATGCTGGCCCGCTGCGATATCAGGAAAGGCGAGGAGCTGCTGTGCAATTATTTCCAGTTTGGCGACAGCGATGATGAGCACGTGCTTTTTTTGCAGGCTGCAGGCTGCGATGACCTGGAATGATTAATCTACCAACTACGGGGCTGGTAAAACAGCTTAAACCCTAACATAAAATTAGCGCACTTACAGGTGTCCTCAATAAGGATTAGAGTTGTTTCTCCTCACCAGAAAATAGTCCCAAGGGTTCATGAATAAACATTCATTATTTATTGATTTTAGCTTTTAATCATGATAAATGTATCAATAAATTAAATGGGCGAAACATTTACGACTTATAGTTTATAATACTTGAAACCGGCCGGTTTCAACTTGCAGGAGAATTTGTTATGCAGTGGCAAATTATTCTCAAGTTTCCGATATTAGCCTCCAGGGGTACCCCCTTGCCTTGGAGGCTTTCTTTTTTTGGGGATTGCTGAAGGCAAGCAGTGAAAAATGCCGGACAGGTCCAAAAACGTAAAGACTTCTTGAGGCCGCTGTCCAGCAAACTGATGCATAACATAAAGCCATGGCTAAGTTATCGGCCATAGACAAGGAGGTAGAGTATGAAATTTCTCAAATTATTTCTTGTGGTCTTCCTGGTCATACTGCCACTTTCTGCATTTGGCGAGAAGGCGAAGACCATCGAGGAACTCGCAGCGCTCTACGATTCCAGCCGCTGCAAAGAATGCCATGCCGAGATTTATGCGCGCTGGGAGAATTCACATCATGCCCGCTCGTTGATGGGAGTGCAGGGCGGCCTGATGATGACGCCCCTGGCAATAAAAGGCCTGACCCCATTTTCACCTGAAGACCCAAGCAAGGCAACACTGAGTACCTTCCCGTGTTTCAAATGTCATCTCCCACAGGCCCTCGTTGCGGCCGATGATGCTTTCGCAGTCGATTATGCCAAGGCTCTGGTGGCCCAGGACAAGGCAAGGGTCGGCAAGTTGAGAATTACATGTATTGTTTGCCACAATACCAAGGCTATTATCCATAGGCTCTCAGAGGGACAGCCGGAAGCAGACGTCCTGTATGGCTCTAAAGACATTGCCTCACATGACGATAAATTTTTCAAAAAGATCAAGAAAGGCTCCATTATGGATCATGCCATCATGTGCGGCCAGTGTCATGGCCTCGGGCCAAACCTGGAATTTGAGAATCCTGTCCAGTGCGCCACTCTGTATGGAAGTTATGAGCATAATTATATTTCCAAGGGTGGAACACAGCAGTGCCAGGAATGCCACATGCAAAAGGTTGACGGCTTTGCCGACCATCTGATCGCTCCGAACTTTGATGACCTTGAAGGCACAAAGAAAATCCTCCAGGACACCATTTCAATGGATGTCCAGACGGTGGGTTTTGAATGGCTGCTCAAGTCTAAAGACTTGAAACCGCTGGTGGTGGTAAATACCAAGATCACCCAGAACGCAGGTCATCGCATTCCTGACGGCTGACCTTCCCACAATCGAGTGGTCCTGGAAGTGACCGCAAAGACGGGAGACGGGAAGGAAGTCTATAATACGGAAAGGCATTACCATACCCAGGCGACGGACTGCAGAACCAACAAGATGCTGTACGGTGCCCAGGTGAAGACCCAATATATCAGGGACACAGCCCTGCAGCCCTATGAGACCAAAGCGGAAAGCTTTGAGATCTTTCTCCCTGAAGGAGTCAGAACTGTGGATCTGACAGTTTCACTCCGCTATGAAATAAACAAGCCGGATAACTTTATTGAAATTGATAAAGTAACGAGAAAAGTCTCACTTGATCGTTAGAAAGCCGGAACCTTAATTTTTTTGAGGAACAGATATGAAGAATGCCCCCTTCCAGGCGGAACGGGGGCATTCTTTCGGGTTGTATATTGATTATTATCAGGGAGCAGCGCTATAACTTACCCAGGATTCATCATGAACTCTGACATCAGGATAGCCCAGGTAACGGAAAATAAAAAAGGCGCCTCCGGCCTGCAACCCTGTATTACAGGTGGTTACCACGGTCTTGTCTGGAGTTATTCCTTTATTCTTCAGCATCCAGAGCAACTCTTCAGGGGTCTTGAGTGCACCGTTATCCATATAGAGGGCGCTCAGCGGCAGGTTCACTGAGCCTGGTATCCTGCCGGCCCTGGCTGCCTGGGCATGCTTGGCAAGACCTTTTGCCTGGGCGATATCACGGACATCAACAATAACAACGTCCAGGCTGTCCAGATTATTGCGGACATAGTCGTTGTTGACAATCAATTCCGGCCTGGCCTTGCCATTAAAGTCCTTAGGAGTAGGTTTTGTCGCTTCTTTGGTTACGTGATAACCCGCATGTTCCCATCCTTCGATGCCGCCTTTCAGGATGGATACGTTCTTGGCCCCGACATATTCAAGAACCATGGCCATAAAACCGGCGATCCGACCATTATTATCATACACTACGATATGATCATCGGCATTCATCCCGGCTTGGCCGAAATTAATACTGATATTCGCAGCCGGGTTCAGGTTGTTTTGACCGTTGCGCAAACCGAATCTGAGCGGGTCGTAGAGAGTGGCTCCCTCGATATGTCCACTCCTGAACCCGTCTCTGTCCCTGGCATCAATAAGTATTAATCCTTTTTTGCCGAGGTTCTCGTGCAGCCACTCCGGCGTTACAACCATGCTTTCCCGGACTGTTATATCCGGAAGTTTAATGGGTATGGTTTTTTCTCTTCTGGCAGGAACCCTGCTGTCCGGAACCACGACCGAGGCATTTGCTTTTTGCTCATAATCAAGCTGGTCAGCAGCTGCAAGGAACAGTTCCCGGTTGCCATGACAGTTGTTGCAGTTTGCAGTCTGCCATGTCTTTCGCTGGATATTATGGGGGGAAGCCCGTTTCCAGGTAGGCACCTTGTCAAAATTAGCAAAGGCATCCTTGACATAGTAATCGAAAACCTCCAGGTCTGAAGGCTCATGACGCACAAGCATATACTCATATGACGCCTTCGGTGCACTCTTGTCATAGTTAAGGCCGATTTTCATGGTCTCAACTTCACGTTCGTTCTGAAAGTATGCGATACCCTGGTCGTCTTTGCCGGTATGGCAACTATAGCAGTTGACATATGTCTGGGAATGGCAGACCTGGCATTGGACTTTTCCGACATGTAAAGCGTGGTCCCGCACCGAACCATGTTCAAGGTTTTGATGGCAATCTGTGCAGGCTACCATCTCTTTGAGATGATACCTGCCCGGAAGTCCGGCAGGAGCTGCAGCGTGCATTTCTTCGGCTTTATGGCAGGCCACACAATCCATGTCATATTTTGCCGCATGCACATCACCTTGCCCACGCATGCCGTAATATTCATTTCCCACTCTGCTGCCATGGCAAGCGGTACACTGATTAAACGGATCTGAACGTTTCTGGAATATATGACCGTTGATGAAACCCTTTTTTGCAAATTTGGGACGGCTGACATGACAGCCGCCACAGTTGCTGGTATGACAGGCGGCACAATGGTTTTTTCGGGCAGCATCAATTTCGGACCATTTATTCATGTCGGACCTGGTTTTAAGGACCGTTATGAATGTTGAGAGCGTAGTGTGCAAAGAGTTCTTTGCAGTTGCAACAATTTCTTCATGGCATTCCCCGCAAGTTGCATCGGGATTATTCAGGGCAGGGTAGGGATCTAAACCCGTATGCGCTGTATTTTTATCTTTTGCAGCAGCGTTGCCTCCATGACAGTCTGTACATGCTATGCCGCCGTGCTCTGTATCAAGAAATGCTTTAGAAACCAGAACTTTCTCGAATGGTTCCAACGGAACCACAGCACCGCCTCAGCCGGCGCCGGACTGCATTGCAGATTTCTGCCCTTTTTGGACTGCTAAGTTTTGTTTAAGCATTTCTTTGTCCAAATGGCAGGTCACGCAGCCTGATTGAGAAGCAGAGGCAACAGGAAGATGTGCGCCAAGGACCATGAATAGCGCCAATCCTGCCAGCAAAGCAGATTTTCCGCCAATTAATTTTGATTGGAACATCGTTTACCCTCCATTTTTGAATCGGAATAAAAAAAACACGCCATTAATTAATATCTAAATATTACGGACTAATAACGCCAGAAAGCTTAGTGCAACTGGAGGGCTTTGTTAATGTGGCAAATTGTCGCGACAGGAAATTATAGTTTATTATTTCCTGATTCTTTTTCCTGGCAGTCACAAAAAAAAGCGGTTACTTATCATCATTCCATCATTTTCTTTTGGATATAATCTTCGGCCGGACCAGCATTATGGCTGGGAACCGGAGCAGCGGTCAGGACATGCCGAAAACAGTCATTACCATCGAATCCTTCAGTCAGCGCCTTGCAAAGGCGCTACCGGATATGATCACTGCAGGGGTGTTTTTCTGGGTTTGGCTTGATCCCACGGAATGGCGCAGGGAGCTGGTGGCACAGGGACTGATGATCATGCTCCTGGAGTTTATCCTCATCCATTCCTCGGGATTTATCGGGCCTGCGGTATTTGCCCATGAAGCCCCTGCCGGGAAGCGCATAAAGTGGGTAGCGGGATTCGGCCTGTTCTATACACTGTTCGTGGCGGCCTGGGCCTGGCAGTTCCAGTCGTGGTGGCCCCTGGTTTTCTTCCTCTGGCTGCTGGGCTCGAAACTGGTCGACATTCTTATGGACCGCCGTATACCGGAGGAAATGCGCCGGCGCCAGATGGGTATGGTGGGCCTATCGGTGCTGTTCTACCTGTTGAGCGTGTTTGCCACGCTGTTTCTGCCGTTTCCCGAACTGGGGCTCACAAGGCACGGTCATTACTATGGTGTGCCGGGCAGCGGTGAATGGGTAAGCCATCCGCACATCGTTGTGAGTGCCCTGGTGCTCTATTTCTGCCTGCTGGCCCTGGCCAAGCTCCTTGCCTGGGATGTCGCCCTGGCCCGCCGGCAGGACCGTGCCGGGCAGGACAGGCAGAAACATTAGTGCAAATTACTTGAAAAGTTGCCTATACCTTGCCGATATCTAAGAATAACTTTCCTGGCATTCTCTACAGACCACACCGTCCATTACACCCCATGTCCTTTCAGGCTTCTGTATTCCCGGATGGGCCGTTTATTTCGGGAAGAGGAACTGCACCTGGAGCCGGAGCTGCCAGTCCGGTCCGTTGGTTGGCTTCTCGAAATTGTAGTAGGCGCTCGCCAGGGCATTTACAGGCAACTTGCCGATCCGGAAAATCTTGCCGGCGCCCCCGCCGAAGGGAATGGTCCATTGATTGCCGCTGTCCGCCTCCCAGTTTGCGGTCAGGATTGGTGCAGTGGTGAGGTACCAGCCGTTCGGCAGGTTATAGTTGATGAAATACTGCCAGGTGAAAAGATTGACATCCTGATCACCGGAACCGGTAAAGGACCAGACATTGCTGAACAGGGAACCGATGACCCAGTTCCCATGCATGGTCAATACCACGATTGATGGCCCAATGCCCCATTTGTCGGCGCCCAGCTCGTCAGCAGTGGCTGTGGGAATGAGCAGGACGGGCCCAATGCCCCAGATGGCCTTGCCGGGTTTGCCGGGTGAGAGAAAGGCGGTGAAAGTCGTGTCGCCGAGGCCAAAGGTCGTTTTGTTGGAATAAACGCCAGGATAGACCTCGGTCACCGGCTCCCACATAACCGGAAATATCGTCCGGGTGATGATGTTCCATTTCTCGTTCAGGGTAAACGGCAGGACCGGCTGGATATTCAGGATATTCTGCACATCATTTTTGGGGCCGTAATTGAAATTGGTGTTATTCTGCAACGGCAGGCTGATCATGTTGGCAATCGGATTCTGCGCGGCCTTGGCAAGTTCGGTATTGCTCTGTTCCGCCTCCGCTGGTCCTGCCAAAAGAACCATGCCTGAAAGCATGAGGGAGGCATACCACAAGAACCTGGTTATCCTGTTACAGACTGAATTTCTGTACAGCAAGAGATCCTTTGCCATAATTATATCCCCTCCCTTGGAATGTTTTTAAAGATGCACCTTTTGTTGTTCCCTGTAAGGGCTGACGGACAGGAACGCCTGTTTGACCGCGGACGATAATTTCCATTGAAAAATAGCTGACATTGTAGCAGATATTTTTTCGGTTCTCACCTGCATCAGAAGACAGGGGACGGAAAAATATAACAAGGATAGCGGCAGCAGAACCCGGAATCTGCATTATTCCATGCCCTGAAATCAACAGCAATAGATCCGGATTTTCTCACATCAAATGGTCTAACTTTTGGGGGACCCTCAACCGGATACACTGTTAACAATAAAACCGGGCCTGAAATAATCCAATATGCACCGGAATTATGTGGAAAGCAATCTCACTGATTTATTTGTTAGGATTTTGTTTGCTGTAATAAATCAAAAGCTTGTATATTAATATGTTGGGGGTGAGGTGGTAATTCTGATTTTTTTCTTTCCCACTACACAAGGAGAAAAGATGAATTCTCAGATAAACAGCAATGCCGCAGGGAAAGCAATTAAAAATAAATCACTGCGATTTAAAATTGTCATAGCGGTATTGGTTTTATTAGCTGTTCTTCAAATTCTTTCTTCGACTATAAATTTATTCCAAATCAGGTCAGCGATTCTTGACAGCAAAAAGCTTGAAGCTGAAGGGTTGTCATATTCCCTGGTTGTGGATTTAAACAATAAGATAAAATATCAGGCTGACGCAGACAAGGGAGTCTCAGATGACATCCTGGAACTGTTCGTGGGTATGCTGGGGGTGCAGTTTGATCAATTTGTAAAGTCCCGAAACGATCTGATTGACATGATGTTTATCAATAATAAAGGAAAGATAATCGGGCATCATATTCAAGACGAAGTCGGCAAGAAGATCAACGAAGATACCCTCAAGAGAAGCCTGGAGAAAAAAAGTATCATTTCTGAAACCGGCAACGTCATCGAAGTCATTGTCCCCTATTTTCACCTGAAAGAAAAGACCGGCGAAAAACAGTTTCTGGGTTCCATGGTATTCAATTATTCCACCGAGGAGATATCACGGCAACGAAGCAAGTCCCTTTTCATCGCTCTCATACTAACTGCATTTTATATGATAGTGGGAATTTTGGGGGCGTTTGTCATATCGCGACAGATAATTAATCCCATCAGGGTAATAACGGAATACTCCCTGAGATTTTCTGAAGGCGATATATCATTCACAGAGAAAGAGCTTGAAAAGCTGAATAAGATAAACAGGAACACCGATGAGACTGGAGAGATAGGAAGGGCTTTCTCCTCCATGATTTACTATTTCAAAGATAAAGTTGATGCCGCGCAGGCAATAGCTGCTGGAAAACTTTATACAAAAGTGAAAATTGTCTCGGAAAAAGATATCCTGGGAAACTCTTTAAAGAAGATGGCCCAGAGCCTAACCGAACTAATCACTAAAATAGAAGATGCCTCTTATAAATTGACCAGCAGTTCCATTCCTGTTTCAGACGCCATGCAGGCCATTTCCATGGGAGCTACCAACCAGGCATCTGCATTGGAAGAGATAGTCAATTCCCTCAGTGAAATTGATTCACAAATCAAGACCAATGCTGAAAGCTCCAACACAGCCCGTCAACTCTCTAAAACCGTCAGCCTTTCTGCTGAGAATGGTAACGTATTGATGAATGAAATGAATAATGCGATGAAAGATATTAGTCACGACAGTCAAAGCATATCAAATATTATAAAAGTGATCGACGATATCGCGTTTCAAACAAATCTGCTGGCTTTAAATGCCGCGATTGAAGCAGCCAAGGTAGGCACCATGGGCAAAGGATTCGCTGTTGTTGCTGAAGAGGTAAGAAGCCTGGCATCAAGAAGCACTGAGGCAGCTAAGGAAACTACAGCAATAATCGAAGGTTCGTTTCTAAGGGTGAATAAGGGAGCCGAGACAGCTGCCAAAACAGCGGAAGCGCTCCATGGTATAAGCAAAGAGATCCAGAAAGTTACTAATTTAATCGAAAAAATTGCTGACTCAAGCAAAGAACAAGCCCAAGGAATCTCACATATCAATTCAGGACTAACTCAAGTTAACCAGGTAACCCAAGAAAATTCGGCCAATGCTGAGTCAACAGCTGCTGCTTCAATAGAATTGGCAGCAGAGATTGAGAGCCTCAACAAACTGGTACAGGTTTTTCATCTCAGGGCAGAATAGTATTCTGGAACACCCCGGGTGGGGAATTGCTTACGTAGATTTTTTGCGCGGCAGGCCGCAGAGGATGGGGCGGCAGGACAAAAAAATCCCCTACACCTTTCGGTATAGGGGATTTTCTATAAAAAGAATTCGGCGGCGACCTACTCTCCCACCCAGTCGCCCAGGCAGTACCATCGGCGCTGAGGAGCTTAACTTCCGTGA
>Ga0111148_1030_pt1 | contig 17797 bp, 15 predicted proteins | sample DeeMarSeWOR28_12_FD_80359 | JGI IMG/M metagenome (GOLD analysis project Ga0111148, IMG submission 80359) | Desulfobacterales bacterium SG8_35 | reverse complement strand
GGTTTCGCTTTGCTCGGTTATTCATGGTACCTGCAATTCCGCGCCAATGAATGAAAATACATGTCGTTATTTCCTTGCAAGCGCCAAAATAAGAAATATCTATTCCCGCCGTTCTTTTTCCAGGCCGGTCTGGATCATGCCTGAGCCCGATGTGGTCCTGAATTGCTCGACAACCATCATAAAGGCGGGTCTTTTTTAATCACGATTAACTGTTTTTTATTATTTCTCAATTTTCTTTTTCCATTGATATAAGTCAAGGAACGGGATGCCCGGCATATGCTAAAAGAAAGGCAGAATTTTTCAAAGCTTCTGCAAACATCAATAGAGGAAATAATTATGATGAAAAAAATTGACTTGGATCCGGCGAGGAATTTTCATCCTGAACATATGAAAAAATTCCTGGTGCACGATTCAGCCTACTTCAGGATTATAAATTTCAACCTTGGCGCCGGAGTTGTTTTCCCTGTTCACTCCCATGATCTTGAAGGCCAGCTTTCCATTCTGGTCATTGAAGGGGAGGGTGAATTCCTCGGCAAGGATGATGCGGCCATCCCGGCCAAAACCGGAGACATACTGATATCTGACATACGGGAACCGCATGGGGTAAGGGCCACTACCAATATGCGCATTATCGTGACCATTGCTCCGCCCATTTAAAGAAAGTTTTTATCCGGAGAAGTTATCCTGCAAATGAGCTTTTTGTAGATGGCGTTTGGCATTCAGGTTGGATTTTAGTATGGTGCTGCGTTACCCTTTCGAATTATTTTAAATGTAGGAAACGCGCGCCTTATGCCGGCTGACATACTCTATCCATTTGCTGCCAAAAAAATTTCCCTCCACGGGCATAATCTCTCCTTCCTGGACCAGGGACGGGGAAAGGTTATTGTCATGCTGCACGGCAATCCGACCTGGTCCTTCTATTACCGAAATCTTGTAAGTCTCCTGCAGGATAATTACAGGGTCATTGTCCCTGACCATATGGGCTGCGGTTTTTCCGACAAGCCGCAGGATTATTCCTATACCCTGAAGACACATATAGACAACCTGCAAACCCTTCTGGCCGAACTCGGCATAGAAAAATTTTCACTGGTCGTTCATGACTGGGGCGGCGCCATTGGCATGGGCTTGGCTGTCCGCTGTCCGGAACGGGTTGAATCCATTGTCGTATTGAACACTGCCGCCTTCCGTTCCCAAAGAATTCCACTGCGCATCAGTATATGCCGCGTGCCAATACTGGGAGATCTCATTGTGCGCGGTTTCAATGGTTTTGCCCGTGGTGCTCTGACCATGGCAGTTACACATGAAATGGCTCCTGCAGTTGCCCGCGGCTACCTTCAGCCTTATGATTCCTGGGCTCACCGCCTGGCCCTCCTGCGCTTTGTCCAGGATATCCCGTTGACACCCAAAGATGAATCCTGGCAGGACCTGCTGGAAATTGAAAATGGCCTGGCCCAGTTTCAGACGACACCCATGCTCATCTTGTGGGGCGGCAGGGATTTCTGTTTTACCAGTTATTTTTATGAAGAATGGCGGCAAAGGTTCCCAGGCGCAGAGAGTCATTTTTTTCCGGATGCCGGGCACTACGTTCTTGAAGACGCTTTTGCTGCAATAGCACCCCTGATCACTGCCTTTTTTCACAAACATATCAGACCATGAATCACAATATTGCACAGACGCTCCCGGATACCGCCCGAATATATCCTGAACGGACCGGCCTGATTAGTAAGACAGCCAGGGGATACCGTTCATGGACATTTAAGGAGATGGACAATATAACTGACTGGTTTGCCCACAGGTTGTCCGAACGCGGGGTTAAAAGGGGTGACCGGGTCATGCTCATGGTCAAACCTTCACTGGAGTTTATCACATTAACCTTCGCGCTTTTCAAGCTGGGAGCGGTAATCATCCTGATCGATCCGGGCATGGGATACAGGAATCTGCTCCGCTGCATCGGACAGGTGGAACCCGGGGTCTTTATCGGCATAGCAAGAGCCTGTCTCTTCAAGCTCATTTTCCCGGGTCCTTTCAAGACCGTGCGGATTTCCGTCTGCGTAGGACCGTGCTTTGGTCTGTTCAGCAATTCTCTTGCAGTTGAAAAGGCCGAAAAGTCATCGTCATACGGAACTTCATTTCCCACTGCCGAGATGCATGCTGATGACCTGGCGGCCATCCTTTTTACCACGGGCTCCACCGGGCCTCCCAAAGGTGTGCGCTATGAACACTCCATTTTCCAGGCCCAACTGAAACTTATCAGGGATTACTACCTGATCGGTCCCGACGATATTGATCAGCCGGCCTTTCCCCTTTTTGCCCTTTTTTCAACAGGACTTGGTGCCTGTTCCGTAATACCGGAAATGAATCCTGCAAAACCTGCCCAGGTCGATCCTGCCAGGTTCGTTAAGACAATCAATGCATACAGGGTCACCTATTCTTTTGGTTCGCCGGCCATCTGGAATGTTGTCAGCAGCTATTGTCTTGAGCATAAAATAGAGCTTCCATCAGTAAAAAAAATTCTCATGGCAGGAGCACCTGTGCCTGGCGAGCTGCTTGCAAGAACCATGTCCATTCTCCCTGATGACGCTGAGATCCATACTCCGTATGGTGCCACTGAGTCTTTGCCGATAGCCTCAATAACAGCAAGAGAAGTTCTTGCCGACACGTGGGAAAAAACCAGGACAGGCAAAGGTGTCTGCGTAGGAAAACCCCTGCCGTCCATAACGGTTAAAATTATAAAGATCTCTGACGAACCGCTTGAGAATTGGGATGAAACGCTGCCGCTCCCTGATTATGAGACAGGAGAAATAGTGGTCAAGGGCCCGGTGGTCACCCGGGGGTATGAAAACAATGACAGGGAAAATCAATTGGCAAAAATTGCAGATGGTGAAGAATTCTGGCACCGCATGGGCGACCTGGGATATTTTGATGAAAATGGCAGGTTGTGGTTTTGCGGCCGCAAAGGCCAGAGGGTCATAACCGGGAGCGGCACGATGTACACTATTTGCTGTGAAGCATTATTTAATGAACATCCGGCGGTTTTCAGGTCAGCCCTTGTAGGCCTCGGCCCGCCGGGAAAACAGGTGCCGGTCATAATTGTGGAACTGCGCGATAAAACTGTAAAGATGGAAACACTCGTCGCTGAATTACAGCATATAGCGCAGCAGAATGAGTTTACCCGGCAGATAAAGCACTTTTTTGTCCACCCCAATTTTCCTGTTGATATCAGGCATAATGCCAAGATATTCAGGGAAAAACTCGGCACATGGGCTGCCGGGAAACTTTCCGTGCCAGACGGCAACGAACAGGAACAACCATGAAAGCTCTTGTTGTAGGCGGAGGAGGTTTTGTCGGTTCAGCCATTGTGCGGCAGCTGCTGGATAAGAATATCGAGGTTGCGGTATTCGGCCGTAATCACTATCCGCACCTGGAAAAACTCCATGTGCGTCAGTTCCAGGGCGATATACTTGACAGTGATCTGCTCATCCGTTCCATGCAGGGGTATGACACGGTTTTTCATGTGGCGGCCAAGGCGGGCATATGGGGCCCGAAGCATGAATATGAACAGACCAATGTAACCGGCACCCGGAATATTCTGGGAGCATGTTTTGCCAGCGGTGCTGCAACACTGGTATACACTTCTACGCCCAGTGTTGTTTTTGACCGCATGGACCTGCAGGGTGCTGATGAGACAACACCCTATGCCAGACGATTTTTATGTTACTATGCCTCGAGCAAAGCCCTGGCCGAGCAGATGGTGCTGGCTGCCAATTCAGAGGTTTTGAAAACCTGTGCCATTCGTCCTCACCTTGTCTGGGGCCCGGGTGATCCGCATCTTATTCCCAGGCTTGTGGAAAGGGGAAAACGCCGGCAATTAAAGATTGTAGGCAATGGCACCAATCTGGTGGATATCTCTTACATTGACAATGTTGCCGATGCGCACGTGCTGGCAGCGGAAAATTTAAATTCCTCTGCAACTGCCGCAGGCAATGCTTATTTTATTTCCCAGGGCGAACCGGTCAATCTCTGGCATTGGATAAATGATCTTTTTGCACGTCTTGGCATTGCGCCGGTCAGGAAAAAGATCGGTTTCGGCTCGGCTTACGCCGTTGGCACGCTCCTGGAAGGAATATACATGTGGTTCAGCATGGAAAAGGAACCGAGAATGACCCGTTTTTTAGCGGAACAGCTGGCTAAATCCCACTGGTTTTCCATTGACAGGGCCAGGCGTGACCTTGGCTATGCACCGCGGGTTTCAACAACTGAAGGTTTGGAGCGGGTCGTGGAATGGCTTTCAACCCGTCAGAAATGATCAAATAAACCAGATGAAACATTTGACAAAATTCATATTGCTGTTGTTTTTCACTGCCACCCTGCTGCAGAATCTTTACAGGACAAATCCTGTGTTTGCATTTTCAGTTGGCGAGGAAAAAGAAGTTGGCGAACAGCTTATGACCCTGGTGCGCAAGGAGTTCAAGCTTATTGATGAGCCTGACGTCATCCAGTACATCAATGAACTGGGACGGGAAACCCTTGCGGTGGCAGGATCGCAGTACTTCGACTATCACTTTTTTGTCATCAACAACAAGGAGCTTAATGCCTTTGCCGCCCCGTCAGGGCTCATATTCTTCCATAGCGGTTTGATCGAATCCCTGGACCGCGAAGGTGAACTTGTCGGGGTCATGGCCCATGAAGTTGGCCATGTGGTGAGCAGACACCTGGCAGACAGAATACAGAAAACATCCAGGATAAGTGCGGCAACCATGCTGGGAGTGCTCCTGGGCATTGCCCTGGGCGCAGGACCGCTTTCAGAGGCCATCATTGCCGGCTCTACTGCTGCAGGACAATCAGCTGCTCTTTCATTCAGCCGCCATGATGAGGAAGAGGCAGACCGTCTGGCGTTTAAATGGATGCAGGAACAAAACCGTGACCCTGGAGCAATGGTTGAGATGCTGCATGAAATCCACACCATAAACCGCTACCGCATGGGCTATGTTCCGCCTTACCTGTTGACTCATCCGGGGCCCGATGTCCGGATGAGCTATATTCAGGACCTCATAATGTTTAATGAGAGAAAAAACTATGTGCAGGCAGATGAGTTCGGTTTTCAGAGATTTAAAAGCCGGGTAATAAGTCTGAGCAAGGAACCGATACAGCTTATCGCTTACTACCAGAATGCAATTGCCACCATGGAACCGGACACCCAGGCTGCAGCCATGGCCAATTATGTGCTGTCCCAGGCATATGTTGCTGCAGCAGACTACGCCAATGCAGAAAAGTCCTTACGCAGGACCATGGACTTTTTTCCGGACAAATCAATTTTAATGGCAGACCTGGGGGTCATATATCTTAAATCCGGCAGATATGCTGAAGCACAGGAGTCGTTGCAGGAAACCATAAAGGCTGACCGCAACAATGGTTACGCAAGCTTTTACCTGGCAATGGTGTATGAAAAAACAGGCAAATTGCAGGAGGCTGCCGATCTGTATGAAGAACTGCTTTTCACTATGCCTGACTATGTAAAATTGTATTACCAGCTGGCCCAGATCAAGGCGCAATTGAACAGGCAGGATGAAGGTTTTTATTACTATGGTTTTTATTACTGGTATGCTGGAGACCTGATGAGCTCCAAACACCATTTCTCCCGGGCTGTTGCACTCCTGCCGCAAGAAAGCCGGAAGAAAACCGATGCGGAAAACATGCTGCGGAAAATAGCCCGGTTTGAAAAAGAAGAATAAATGCTGCATTTGCACGGTGTTTCAAACCCTGAAGAAATCCCTGGAGATAAAGCTTGATATATGGCAGACAATATTTTTGTATAAGAAATTGAATCCCAGAAATAATTTATATGGACCATAATTCTTTCCGGAGAAGAATGGCCCACAAGGAATGTTTTAATGGCCCGCAAACGATTCCTCGCCTCCATTTTGTTGATATCCATCATCGCGGTTCTCTTTCTGCCTTTCTATACCAACCTGTACCTCTATCCGACATTTACACGCCATCTTCTGGCTGATGCTGAGGATTCTGCGAACCAGCTGGCAGGTCATCTTGTCAATTATATCGCGGAACCGGAAAAGGGCCTGGGATACGAACATATAACTTCTGCAGTCAAAGATGAAATTGACGAAATGCATCTTAATTTAGGGTGTGAAAAGGTTAAAATTTTTGCACCAAGTGGTGAGATCCTTTACTCCACTGATCCTGCCGACATCGGCACTGTCAATACCGGGGACTATTTTAAAGCTGTGGTGACGCAGGGAACAAACTTCAGCAGGATTGTAGAAAAGGACAACAGAACGGCTGAAGGCCGAATATTCCCGGTTGATGTGGTGGAGACCTATGTCCCCCTTAAGTTCGGGGGACAGGTAGTCGGCGCAAGTGAGGTCTATTTTGATATTTCCAAGCATCGGAAGAATATTGATGCCATCATCCGTCACTCGTCAATCATCGTTATCCTGGTCACCTGTATCCTGCTCGTAGCTCTTCTTGTCACCCTTTACAGGCTGAATAAAAATATGATCGCCCGGGAACAGGCGGAAAAGGAGTTGTCACACCATCGTGATCAGCTGGAAGGACTGGTCAATGAACGCACGACGGAATTGCGCCAAGCCAATATTCTGCTGCAGGAGGATATTGCAAAAAGGCAGCTGGCTGAAAAGGCCCTGCGGGAATCTGAAGAAAAGTACCGCGGCCTCATTGAAACAGCCAGTGATGCGATTTTTATCATTGACGCTGAAACAGGGGAAATAGCGGATGTCAACAGGAAGGGGGTCGAGCTTCTTGGCAGGTCCGCCGGTGAGATTATCGGGCTGCACCTCTCGCAACTGCATCCAGCGGATGAGGCAGAAAAGTATATCGAGCTGTTCAAGAAAGTCGCCAGCCACATTACACTCCCTGATATTGCCTGCCATGTGCTGCACAGGGATGGATACAAGATTCCCGTTGAGATAAGCACAAGCATCATGGAATCGGAAGACAGGAAGATCATCCTGGGAATTTTCAGGGACATACGGGAAAGGATCAAGCTGGAAGAAGAGATCCAAAAAGCCCAGCGGCTGGAATCCGCAGGTATACTTGCCGGCGGCATTGCCCATGATTTCAATAACCTGCTCACGGCAATTCTCGGTAATATTTCTTTAGCCAAAGCATTTGCCGACCCGAACGATAAGGTCTATAAAAGGCTTGCAGAAACGGAAAAGGCCACCATGAGGGCAAAGGATATAACCCGGCAGCTCCTGACCTTTGCAAAGGGCGGAGTACCCATTACCAGGACTGTTGACCTTTCCAACACCATTGTTGAGTCCTCTGAATTCGCCCTGCGCGGTTCAAGTCTGAAATGCGATTGTTCCGTACCTGAAAATCTGTGGCCTGTTGAAGCGGATCTGGGGCAGATTAGCCAGGTGATCCACAACCTCGTTATCAATGCCTACCAGGTCATGCCTGGCGGCGGTTCCTGCAGGGTGGAGGCAAAAAACATAATGATCCGGGATGATGATCCCATTCCCCTCCCAAACGGAAAATATGTTGAAATTTCTGTACATGACTATGGCAGTGGTATTCCACCCGAGCATCTCAGCAAAATATTCGATCCCTTTTTTACCACCAAGAAATCAGGAACCGGGCTGGGGCTGCCTACTGCCTACTCTATTATCAAGAAGCATGGAGGGCTGCTCACGGTAGACTCTGAAGTCGGCAGGGGCTCCACGTTCCGTATTTTCCTTCCCGTCTCAGACAAGACTGTACTGCCTCCTGCCGAGAAAGAAGAACAGACGAAGCTTTTCAAGGGTGAGGGCAGGGTCCTTGTCATGGATGACGAGGAATACGTGCGGGACATAGCAACCAAACTCCTGCACCATCTGGGCTATACAGTGCAAACTGCGAAAGATGGAAACGAGGCCCTTGACCTCTACAAAAAGGGCAGGGAAAGCGGAGAAAAATATGCGGCTGTTATCATGGACTTGACAGTCCCGGGGGGTATGGGAGGCAAAGAGACTATCCGGGAACTCAAGAAGTTGGATCCTGCTGTGAAGACCATTGTTTCAAGTGGCTATGCCAACGATCCGATCATGGCAAGCTTCAGAGAATACGGCTTTGACGGCATGGTGCCCAAGCCATACAAGCTGGAAGAACTGGCCGAAACACTTCATCTGGTCACCAAGCATTCCGGATGAAGTGTTTTCTTCAAGGGCCATTTTATAAAGATAATTGAACTGTGGCAGCAAATGAAAAAGAAAACATTATTATCATGGAGCAGTGGAAAAGATAGCGCCTGGGCTCTTCATGTACTGCGCCGGCAGCAGGATGTAGAAGTTATGGGTCTTTTCTGCACGTTTAATAAGAAATATGAACGAGGCGCAATGCATGCAGTAAGAAATGAGTTGATTTGCCGACAGGCGGAAAGCATCGGCCTGCCCCTGCAGCTTATTCCAATTCCAGATCCATGCAGCGATTCTGAATACAAAACGATTATGGCGAATTTTATTGCACAGGTAAAATCTCAGGGAATTGACAGTATTGCTTTTGGAGATCTGTTCTTAGAGGAGATACGCAGCTACCGGGAGGAGAGCCTGGCCGGGACAGGAATTACTCCACTTTTCCCTCTATGGGGAAGACCAACACGTGTACTTTCTAAAGAAATGGTTAACAGTGGTCTGCGGGCGAAAATTACGTGCATTGACCCCAAACATCTGCCTCCGGATTTTGCCGGGCATGAATATGACAACACTTTTCTTGAGCAAATTTCAGACTCCATAGATCCATGCGGAGAAAACGGTGAATTTCACAGTTTTGCGTATGATGGCCCTATGTTTCGCAGCAAGCTGAATATCTGTGTGGGTGAAACCGTAACTCGTGATGGTTTCGTTTACACGGATATACTGGCTGGATAATTGATCCTTTTTTATGTGTTCATTTTTGCTTGCCCAAAAACGAACCAAAAAGGGCACCCGGCTGTACCGCCCTTCGGGTTTCCTTGCGCTTCTCGCAGCTGACGGGACGTTAAAAAACTCGGCTTCGCCTCAAACAGTTTTAACGTCGATTTCCGTCAACAGCTGCGATGCTCAGCGGCACAGAACGGGTTTACAATCTGGAAGTTAAGAGTTTTGCCGTTTCACGCAGCCGAGCAGCACAGCAAAGAATGGAAAAGCGACTCGGCGGAGCGCAAGCGACTTTCCGATGTCGCCCGTTCTTTGCAAGCAGCGCAGGGTAGTCCGACAAAGTCGGACCAAGTGAGCGGCTGCACTTTCTTTTGGTTCGTTTTCTTTATGCAATTCTTTATGCAAGTAAAGAAAATGAACATATAATAAAAAGGATCGTTTTGTTTGGAAATAAATAAGAACTCTTGATTAAACGTAAATATTCAGGTAAGTATTTTAATTAATTCAGGTGCTCGGTAAAGAGCGCAAGAGGGAACTCCGTGCAATTCGGAGACGGGCCCGCCGCTGTAACCGGGGACGAAAACCGCAGCATGTCACTGTCCGTTTGAAACGGATGGGAAGGCGCGGCAAGTAGGATGATCCGGAAGTCAGAAGACCTGCCTGAAGTTGTTGTCTTATGTGCCTCCGCGGACAGAGGTATAGCATGTGATCTAGAGGATAAAAAGGGACATCCCCGGATCGATGGAAATCGGTCCGGGGATTTTTTTTGCCCGGGCCCCTGATGAAAATTTTTCTAGGAGAACGGGTATGGAAAAGGAACAGGCGCAATTGCGAATGACTCTTCTGTTGATCAAGGATTGGGACGGCTTTCAGCTTGCCATGCATGCAATGATGCACCATTTTCAAAAGAGGGAGAAAGCAGTACGGAGGGGCGACAGATGAGAAACAAGAGCCTTTATGCAAGCATTGCCGCTCTCATGCTTATTCCTGCCATTGGTGCGGCGGATGAAGCAGAAGATAAAAAAATGAAAACCCTGGATGAGGTGGTGGTGACAGCCACCAAAACCGAGGAGACAAGACAGGATATTCCCAACAGCGTCATCCTTTATGATCAGTATGATTTACAGGATGCCCCTGCCATAAGCATCGGAGAACTGATGGCAAATGATCCTGGTATTGACTGGCGAACCCAAGGGGACTCAGGTGGCGCTGCACAGACTATCCATATTCGCGGCATGGGCGGAGAAGCCACCCAGGTTTTCATCAACGGCGTCAATATCAACTCCCCCTCCCTGGGGCTTGCCGAGGTCGGTCGTCTCCCGCTCAATAACATAGCCAATGTTGAGGTAGTGAAGGGCTCAGGTTCTCTGCTGTATGGTACCGGTGCCATGGGCGGCACGGTTTCAGTTTTTACCAAGAGACCAACGCGGGATATTGTAAACCTGACATTTGAAGGCGGAGGCGGCACCAACGAGAGCTATCATCTCGGCTTTGAAAACGGCTTGTTTTTCAGTAATACCATGGGATATTACCTGACAGCCAGTTATGATGAAACAGACGGATTCCGTTCCAACTCGGATCTTGACCATAAGGATGTTTCCTTGAACCTGGTGCTGGACAATGGTGAGAAGTTGGACCTGAGCCTTTATGGCCAGTACCTTGACAGGGAATTCGGTCGGCCCGGCGTCAGGCCGCCAGCCGGCACGGAGACCTATTTTGTTGACGGCGTCGCTGTCTACAACGGCGAATCCGCCAGCCTGCTTGACAGGGGAGGGGATGAGGACGGATTAATTGTCCTTAACGCCAAGAGCAGGCTAAGCGATATGCTGAACATCACTGTATTGGCTGATATTATATCAACGGAGAATTATAACTATCTGCGCTATGTGAACAGCTTCGGTGTTCCTGTGACTTTGCCCGGCTCTGAATCATGGACCACCAACACGGTCTACGAGATTGAAGGAGATGTGGATATCGCCTTTTCCGACAAAGGTGATCTGCTCCTGGGTGCAGAATATATTCGATATGACTGGGAAAATGAAAGCATTGATCTGGACGGCACCGGACAGCGGCTTGAGGAGAGCAGGAAAACAATTGACGAGGACCTTCACAGTACCGGCATTTATGGCGAATTGCAGTACCAGTTCCTTTTACCCCTGAAAGTTCTTGCAGGCTTGCGCTATGAAGACAACTCGGAGTTTGGCAATGAAACTCTGCCGCGTTTTGGTATTATAGCGACCCCCTGGCAGAATATGGCGCTCAAATTAAGCAGCGGTAAACATTTCGGGGCACCGACTCCCAATGATCTTTTCTGGCCGGATGACGGTTTCAGCAGGGGAAATCCTGATCTCCTGCCTGAAACCGGCTGGCATTCGGACGTTACCTGGGAACAATCCTTGAAAGATGACAGCATCTTCTTCTCTGCCTCATACTTTCACTGGACAATAGACGACAAAATCCAATGGGAACCGGATTCCAATGGTATTTATTCACCGGTCAACCTGCGCTCTTTTACCGGGGACGGTTTTGAAGCAGGAGCGAAGTTCCAGCTCATGGCCAACTTCCAGTTTGGCATGAACTATACATATATTGATGCCGTGGAGGAAAGCAGGTCCTATACGGTGATGGACTATGGCTGGCCTCCCGATCTTCCGCCCAATTTCGAGTATGACTGGGTAGAGAGAAGAGCTGCTTATACACCACAGCACCTGTTTAAGGGAGATCTCACCTACTTTACAGATTTCGGTTTAACCGTAGCGGCAGTTGCACGCTATACAGGAGACAGGGTGACATACCGCACCGAAACCGACGGTTTTTATCCCAACACAAAAACTGTGGCCTATGAGATGGACAGCTATTGGACCTTTGACATGAAACTGGTACAACAGATAGGAGATCACCTCTTTATCACCCTGCTGGGCACCAACCTGTTTGACGAAGGGTATGATACCTATCTGGACTCATTTACAGACTACAGTACCTTTACGACCACTGTGGAAGGGTATCCAGGGGCAGGCAGGTCTGTTTTTGCCAAACTGGCTTATGCATATTAATTGCAAAGTATAATAAGCTAATAACGTATAAACATTAACTCTTTGATGGTAAAAAAATGATTGACCTTTTCTTCCGGGGCGGGCCGGTAATGTATCCATTACTGGCCTGCTCAATCCTGGTGCTGACCGTGATTATTGAACGGCTGCTCTTCTGGATAAGTGTTGACCTGAACCGCGACATGAAACTCATCGAAGATGTTCTGGAGCTTTGCCGCCAGGGCGATTGGGAAGCAGTTCGCACCAAGGTGTCAGGTTCAAAGGATTTTATCATCAGGGTGATTGTAAGTGGCATCCTGCATCGCGAGTTCTCCATGACCAAGGCCATGGAAGCCTCTGCAGCAGAGGAAATAAGAAACATGCGGCGTTACATGGGGGTGCTTGATACCATGATCACAGTGGCCCCCCTGCTTGGTATTTTCGGTACCGTCATAGGCATTATTGCCTCGTTTGAAGCACTGGGCACTGCCGGTATTGATCAGCCGCAGGTTGTGACCGCCGGTATTGCCCAGGCCCTTATAACCACAGCAACAGGTCTGGGCATCGCCATACTCTCGGTTTTTCCCTACAATTATTTTAATTCCAAGGTGGAGAAGGCGGTACTCAATATTGAAAAATATGCCACCAGTCTCGAAATCGTCTACGAAAAACTTGAAGGAAACCTTGAGGAGCCAAGATCATGAAGGTGCCGAGCGGCTATTTAGGGATAAAGAAGCCCCGTATTGAGATGCTGCCGTTAATTGATATTGTTTTTCTCCTGCTAGTTTTTTTCATCTATGCCATGCTTTCCATGGCAGTGCACCGCAGCCTGCCGGTGAGTCTTCCGGTGTCCTCGGCAGCGGAACTTCATACTGAGCTGAACCTGACAATAACGGTTAATCACCAGGGGGAAATTTTCCTTGATAGAATAAAAGTTTCCCTGGATGACCTGCCGGCAGCTTTGCAGGAAAAGACTAGAAAGGCTTCTGATGTCAAATCCATGCAAGTAGATTTGTTTGCAGATAAGACACTTTCCTATCAGGAGTTGTACCGTGTCCTGGATATAATAAGAACTGCAGGTATATCAAATGTTTCATTACAGGCTGGTACCATCAAGTAATCGATCCCGTATGGTTATCGCCTCTTTTCTGGCAATAGCTTTGCATATCGGGCTTATGAACTTTGAATTTACCCCGAAGCAACTGTATGTTCCTGATGTAACTCTGCCGCGTTCTGTCAGCGTCTTTCTGGGGCGGGAAATGACAGCTGAAACGCCTGTGGTGCAGCCCGAAAAAGCACAGACTGCTGAACATTTATTCGAAAAACAACCAGCAGGAGAAATTGAACCGGAAAAACCTCTTCCGCAAAAAGTGTTTACCCCAAAAGAAAAAACGGACAAGTCACTTCTGCAACCGGCCTTGCCGGAAGAATTTGTTAAGCATCCCGCTGTTGAAAAGACCAGGCCTGCATCACGCAAGTCAGAAGAGACTACGGAAGATATACCGGAGGCCGTCAAATCCGCAAACATTAAAGATTCCGCAACACGGGCAGAACCGCAAGCCAATCAGGAGGGACAGGATGCACCGCTGTCGGGCGCGTTACACATGGCTTATCCGCGTTATCAGCTGAATGATCCACCTTTATATCCAGGCCTGGCAAGGAAAAGGGGACAGGAAGGAACGGTTATCCTGCGGGTCCTGGTTAATAAAGAGGGCAGGGTAGATGACCTGGAAATTGAAGACTCAAGCGGTTTTGGGGTGCTTGACCGTGCTGCCCTGGCATCAGTAAAAAAATGGAGCTTTGAACCCGGAAGACGGGGAGAAGAGAGGATGCAGATGTGGGTCAGGATTCCGGTAACCTTTAAACTGAAAGAGTAATGCTCAACGGGTAATTTTCATGCCAAAAAACTTTCCGATAATTCTTGCACTGGCATTGGTATCCCTGTTGCAATCAGGCAATATCTTCGCAGGATCTGTTACTGATCAGGTTGGCAGAACATTTGCGGTTCCTGATGATCCCCGGAGGGTTATCGCGCTTGCTCCCAGTATCACTGAGATCATCTATGAACTGGGCCAGGAAAAAAGACTCGCTGGCGCAACCCAGTACAGCACATATCCGCCAGCAGCGGAATCCCTGCCCAGTGTCGGCTCATATGTCCGTCTCGACATAGAAAAAATTGTTGCCCTGAAGCCGGATCTCTGCATTGCAACGAAAGACGGGAATCCCAAACATATAGTGGATAAGATTGTAGATCTCGGGATACCGGTCTATGTCATTAATCCACGAAATCTTCAACAGATTATGGATACGATTTCCAGACTTGGATCCCTGTTACATGCGGAACAAGCTGCCGCAGAGCTTATTTTTGACATGGAAAAAAGAATAGGACGGGTAAAGGAGCGGGTTAAAAAAGGACGCCACAGGCCGCGTGTGTTTTTCCAGATTGATGCAGAACCGCTCTTTTCCGCAGGCACCAATACCTTTATCCATGAACTGATCGAACTGGCCGGAGGGATTAATACCACTGCAGGGGAAGTGCCATATCCGCGCTATTCCTGGGAGGATATTATCGTGCTGCAGCCTGAGATAGTCCTGATAAGTTCCATGGCAGGAGGATTGACACCGGAATACCTGTTAGAAACCTGGAGAAAATGGAACCTGTTAACAGCGGTACAAAACGATAAGATCTTTGTAGTTGACGCGGACCTGTTTGACCGGCCAACTCCCAGGTTGATTGACGGACTTGAGGTCATCGCAGAGATCATACACCCTGAAATATTTGATCAGAATACAAATTAGTCCGGAAAGTAACGGGATATGTCCATTAGCGCGAAAATAGCATTGACAACGGTACTTCTCGGTACTGTCCTGATATTGACTGCCATAATCGGTATTTCCGCAGGATCGTCAGGCACGCACTTTTGGGAAACCCTGTCGATATTGGCCGGCAGCAGTGAGCCCGGATCAATAACGTCTACCATAGTCTGGCAGATACGTCTCCCCAGGGTGCTCCTCGCCGCATCGGTAGGCGGAAGCCTTGCCCTGGGAGGCCTGGTATTTCAGGCCCTGCTGCGCAATCCTCTGGCAGAGCCATATATACTCGGCATATCCGGCGGTTCAGCCATCGGCGCCATCCTGGCCATGCTGATCGGCCTTTCCTATTTCCCCGGTGTTGCCCTGTTTTCCTTTGCAGGCAGCCTGCTGGTATTGGCTTTTGTCATTACCCTGGCCGGTACCACCCTGGGCAACACAATGCTCAGCAGGGATTCACTGCTGCTGGGCGGGGTGATGATGAATGCCTTCTGTGCTGCTGTAATCATGTTTCTCATCTCCATGACCCGTTCTTTTCAGGTTCAGCATATTCTCTACTGGCTCATGGGCGATCTGTCCTCTTTGCAGAAATATCAACTTCCAATCCTTCTTGTTATAATTCCCTGTTTTGGCATTATTTTTATCCTGGCCCGCCCCATGAACCTTCTTCTTCTCGGGAGAGAAACTGCAGCATCCATGGGCATTAACGTTAGAATAACGGTTCTGCTGCTCCTGGTCATTACATCGCTCATGGTAAGTGTCATTGTGAGCCTCTCCGGGCTTGTAGGCTTTGTCGGCCTGGTTATTCCGCATATTTTCAGGCTGCTTCTGGGGCCTGATCATCGGTTGCTTGTTCCCGCCTGCATCCTGGGAGGAGGATCATACCTCATTTTCTGCGATCTTCTGGCCAGGGTCCTCCCCTCAGCCGGAGAGATGCCTGTCGGTATTATTACGGCATTGATCGGCGCCCCTTTGTTTATCCTGTTGCTCATGAGGCGCAAGACATGAAGCATATTCTTGATATTGTCAGTATATCTCTGAGTTACCGAAATAAATTAATACTTGAAGATATCTCATTCGGAGTGGGTAAAGGGGAATTCTTTGTCATAATCGGACCTAACGGGGCAGGAAAAACAAGCCTGCTGAAAATCCTTGCCGGCCTGGAAAAATCACACCAGGGAGGGGTGGCTGTCAGGGGAAAAGATATCAGGAATTTTACCAGAAGGGGCCTTTCACAGATCCTGGCCATTGTGCCCCAGCAGGTAGAAGTCGGCTTTCCCTTTTCCGTTGCCGAAACAGTCATCATGGGACGCACTCCGCATCTCGGCATTCTGGGCCTGGAAGGCAAAAAGGATTTTCACATAGCCCAGGAAGCCATGGAGTTCACCGATGTCGCCCACCTGGCGGACCGCAAGCTTCACCAGCTCAGCGGTGGTGAACTGCAGCGGGCCATAATCGCCCGGGCCATCTGCCAGCAACCCGAGATCATCCTGCTGGATGAGCCGACAACAGCACTTGATCCGGCCCACCAGTTGAAGATCATGGACCTGATGGAAAAATTCCGCCGGGAACACGGCACCACGATCATCATGGTTTCCCATGACCTGAACCTGGCGTCCATGTATGGCGACCGGCTGCTTCTCCTCAAGGAGGGCAGGGTGGTTAAAACCGGCGATCCCAAGTCAGTGCTCAATAAAGAACTGCTTGAAGAAAGTTACGGCTGTCGGATACAGGTTGATGAAAGTCCAGTGGGGCAGGTTGCCAGGGTGACCCCGATTCCGGATAAATACCTGCACCTTCATGATTGAATGCAGGTGTATTTTTTTACAATCCCCTTCTTCTACTTGCTTTGTCAATCGTCAGCATACGATGCTGCTGACATTTTGGGGGTAAATTGATCCTTTATATTTTCTCCAACGCTTGAGTTTAGGTTGCCCATAAAGTTGGTTCGTTTTGGGCAAGCAAAATGAACATAATAATTATTCATTTTTTCTTGCCCGTTTTCTGCGATGCCATTTATGCTGGGCAGACAGGGAGAAAAGAAATCATACGTTTACTATGCCTACGGGCAAAAGGAAGAAAAAACACGATCATGCTTAAACTGGGAGTTGATACCGGCGGGACGTTCACCGATTTTGTCCTGCAGTCTGATTCAGGGCTACATACCTTCAAGCTCCCGTCCACCCCTGATGACCCGTCCCGCGCTATCTTACAGGGACTGGCCTATTTTTTCGGGAAGCAGCTGCCAGAGAACCTGGAAATTATCCATGGGAGTACCGTGGCCACCAATGCCTTCCTTGAACGCAAAGGAGCCAAAACGCTGCTTGTCACAACCCATGGTTTTGAAGATATTCTTTTCATCGGCCGCCAGAACAGGGCAAAACTCTACGACTTCAATATTACCCGGACGGCGGAAATAATTCCCCGGAAGCAGGTGGCCGGAGTCAAGGAAAGGATGCTGTTTGACGGCTCGGTATTGAAAGCTTTGGGAAAGACGGCCGGCAGGCGGCTGCGCTCCATTTGCCGGGCAAATAAGATCGAATCCGTTGGAGTCTGCCTCCTGCACTCCTATGCCAACAATACCCATGAACAGAGAATAAAAGATGAACTTTCCAGCCTGAACATCCCTGTAACCGTTTCCTCGGAGATCCTGCCGGAATTCAGGGAATACGAACGGTTGACCACCACCCTTGTCAATGCCTATCTCGGACCGGTGATTTCCTCATACATCAAACGGCTCACGCGTCAGATCGGCTCCGTTTCCCTGCATATCCAGCAGTCAAACGGCGGAATTCTGCCTGCAGCCGACATAGAAAAACGCGCAATATATACAGTCCTTTCAGGGCCGGCAGGAGGAGTGCACGGGGCTCATCAGCTTGCCCGGGAAATGGGTCTTGATGCAATCATTACCTTTGACATGGGAGGGACCTCCACGGACGTTTCCCTGTGCGACCAGACCCCGGCGCTGACAAGAGATCACCGGATAGACGGCTACCCCATCCGCATAGAGGTCATGGACATTCACACTGTCGGGGCAGGGGGAGGTTCACTGGCCCATATAGACAGCGGCGGACTGCTGAAGGT
>Ga0111148_1029_pt1 | contig 17914 bp, 12 predicted proteins | sample DeeMarSeWOR28_12_FD_80359 | JGI IMG/M metagenome (GOLD analysis project Ga0111148, IMG submission 80359) | Desulfobacterales bacterium SG8_35 | reverse complement strand
CAGGGTTGCTTCACTGGTGAGGTCACCGCTGCCGATATCCTCGTGCAGGAACTTCTCTATGGCCTTTTTGAGTACATTTATGTCCATCTTTTTTTGAGTAAAATATGAAAATTAATACTATCAATCTTAAAATTCTGTCTTGCTCAATAATTCATGTAAATGGCTATATAATACTTGCTTTGTCATAATTAACGGCAAGGAAAGGGTTTTAGATGCAAGGCGCACAAATTTTCAGTCATTAAGGCGTATAAGTGATACGCCGCAATAGCTGAAAATGCAGTGCAACACAGCAGATGAACTCTTTCCTTGCCGTTAACCATTAAAGATGCTTTAAGCGCTCCATACTCTCTTCAATCTTTGCCAGCTTGGCGCTGAATGTCTCCTGCTTTTCCTTCTCACCGGCAACTACCTCTGCAGGAGCATTGGCAAGGAATTTGCTGTTGCCGAGCTTTGCCTCGATCTTCTCAAGCTGCTGGGAGACCCTGCCCTGTTCCTTTTCAAGCTTGGCAAGCTCCTGTTCAACATCCACCAGTCCTGCCAGGGGTACAAAAATCTCTATCTCGTTAAATATATAAGAGGCAGCACCTCCAGGACGTTTGCCTTCTGAAAGTATCCGCAGGTCCTCGACCCGTGTCAGGGCCAGGATTGCCTTGCTGTTCTCCTGCAGGAGTGCAGCTTTATCCGGATCGGGACAGATTACCGTCCCCTTGACATGCGCAGAAGGGTGAATGCCGGTCTCGCTTCTTATATTGCGCAGGCCTGTTACAACCCCCATGAAAAGTGCTGCTCCTTCCTCGGCAGGGCCATTATCCCAGGCGACAATTTCCTCCGGGAACGGTTCTTTCATTATGCTTGACCTGTCGCCGGGAAGCGCTGCCCAGATTTCCTCTGTCACAAACGGCGTGATGGGGTGGAGCAGCTTGATGATTATCTCGAGGACGGTAAATAAGACGGACCGTCCCACGGTTTTTACTTCCTGGTCATCACCGTACAGGTCACCCTTGACCCACTCCAGGTACCAGTCGCAGAACTCATGCCAGACAAACTGATAAAGGGCATGGGCCGCATCGTTAAAGCGGTATTCATTCAGGCTCCGATGCACTTCTCCAATGGTCTTGTTTGTGCGGCTCAGTATCCACTGGTGCTCCAAGGCAAGTCCTGCGGGTTCAATGTCCGCGTAAGCATAGGGCCTGCTGTCCTGGATATGCAGGAGGGCGAAACGCACTGCATTCCAGATCTTGTTGATAAAGTGACGGTAGCCTTCGATCCTCTCCTCGGAAAGCCTTATGTCGCGTCCCTGGGCGGCAAATGCCGTCATGGTGAAACGCAGGGCATCGGTGCCGTACTTGTCCATTATGAGCAGGGGGTCCATGACATTACCCTTTGATTTGCTCATTTTCTGGCCGTCGGCATCGCGGACCAGGGCATGCAGATAGACGTCCCTGAAAGGGGTTTCCTGCATGAAATGCAGCCCCATCATCATCATGCGGGCCACCCAGAAGAACAGAATGTCAAAGCTGGTGATGAGCACCGAGGTCGGGTAGAAGAAGGAGAGCTCCCTGGTATCTTCGGGCCAGCCCAGGGTTGAAAAGGGCCAGAGTGCTGAGCTGAACCAGGTGTCAAGCACGTCTGTTTCCTGGACCAGCCTGGAGCCCGCACATTTTGTACATGCAGCAGGATCGCTGCTGCTGACGATCAACTCGCCGCAATCCTCGCAGGTCCAGGCGGGGATCTGGTGCCCCCACCAGATCTGGCGCGAAATGCACCAGTCGCGGATATTATACATCCAGTCGAAAAAGGTGTTTTCCCAGGTTTTGGGATGGATCTTCGTCCGGCCCTCCTTTACAGCTGCAATGGCCTTTTCCGCCAGGGGTTTCACGGCTACAAACCACTGTTTTGAAAGGCTCGGCTCAACAACGGTATGGCAGCGGTAGCAGTGCCCCACACCATGCTGATAGTCCTCGATCTTTTCCAGAAGGCCGAGTTTTTCAAGATCCTCCACCACCTTCCTGCGGCAGGCAAAGCGGTCCATACCCGCATAGACCCCGGCTTCTTCATTCATGATGCCGCTGTCGTCCATCACCTTGAGGGCAGGCAGATCATGCCTGCGGGCAATCTCAAAGTCGTTCAAATCGTGAGCCGGGGTAACCTTCAAGGCGCCGGTACCGAACTCTTTTTCCACGTGGGTGTCAAAAACAATGGGGATCGCCCGGTTCATCAGGGGAAGCACAACCGCTTTTTCCGGTAGCCCGGTGTAGCGTTCGTCCGACGGATGGACCGCGACAGCCGTATCACCCAGCATGGTTTCCGGGCGCGTGGTTGCCACGACAAGATACCCGTCGCCTGTGCTGAACGGATAGCGGATATTATAGAGCTTGCCATCCGTCGGTTCGTGTTCCACCTCCAGGTCTGCCAGGGCAGTATGGCAGCGGGGGCACCAGTTAATGATATAATCACCCCTGTAAATTAAACCTTCACCATAGAGCCTGGCAAAAACTTCGCGCACTGCCCGGGACAGTCCCTCATCCATGGTAAACCGCTCCCGGTCCCAATCGCAGGAACAGCCAAGCCGTTTGAGCTGGTTTATTATCTGGCCGCCTGATTCTTCCTTCCACTGCCAGACCCGTTCGATGAATTTCTTGCGGCCGATGTCGTGGCGTTCGATGTTCTCAGCTGCAAGCTGTCGTTCCACAACGTTCTGGGTGGCAATGCCCGCATGGTCGGTGCCCGGCAGCCAAAGCGTATTATAGCCCTGCATCCGGCGAAAGCGGATTAGGACATCCTGCAGGGTATTATTCAGGGCATGGCCGACATGCAAAACCCCGGTAACATTTGGCGGCGGAATAACGATGGAAAATGAGGGTTTCCCTTCCTCCATGGAGGCCTGGAAGCTTTTCTGCTGCTCCCAGTATGCATACCATTTCTTTTCAACCCTTGAAAAATCGTAGGCTTTTGCCAGCTCCGGCCCGGATGTCTGTGTTGCAGATTTATTTTCCATGTCCTTTATAGTTCAGTAAGAATTTTGCACGCACTGCCTGTAGAAAGTCTATTACATTACAGCCCAGGGTTTCGGCAGAAAGATATTCTGATACAGGTCCAGGGCATAACGGTCTGTCATGCCGGCAACAAAATCGCATACAGCACGGTGGTCGCCGATGGTGTCGGTATCCGGGCCTGCCAAATCCTTGGGCACCCCATTCTCAAGAAAATACTGATACAATTCCCGCACCACCTTCATGGCCTTGATAAAATCGTCGTGCACCTTGTGGGTCTCATAGACGTTTTCATACAGAAATGTCCGCAGGTCGGAAATGGCGGACATAATTTCCTGGCTCATGGTCAGACGGGTCCCGCCTTGTTCCATGGTCGTATAAATAAGATCCCTGACCATGGTGTTGATCCTCTGCGAGTGAGTATGTCCCAGCTTTTCATAAATATGGGAAGGAAGTTGCTCCTCCTGGATGATTCCCGCCCGCACTGCATCATCCAGGTCATGGTTCACATAGGCGATGATGTCAGCCACCCGCACCACCCTGCCTTCCATGGTCACCGGCAGTTCTGATATATCCTGCGGCAGGACTTCCTTCCTGCCTTTTGAATGCATGCTGATCCCGTCCCTGACCTCAAAGTTCAGGTTCAACCCCCTGCCCTCATTCTCCAGGACATCAACAACCCGCAGGCTCTGCTCATAGTGCCTGAATCCCCCGGGGTGCAACTCGTTTAATACTGATTCGCCTGCATGGCCGAAAGGGGTATGCCCGAGGTCATGCCCCAGGGCTATGGCCTCGGTTAAATGGCCGTTGAGCTTCAGGGCCACCGCCACTGTCCGGGCTATCTGCGAGACCTCGAACACATGGGTCAGGCGGGTGCGGTAATGATCACCTGCGGGCGCCAGGAAAACCTGGGTTTTATACTTCAGGCGGCGGAAAGCTTTACAGTGGATAATCCTGTCCCTGTCCCGCTGGAAGGCAACCCGTATATCGCACTCCGGTTCCGGGCGAAGCCGTCCTTTGCTTTTCTTGCTGAGACAGGCATAAGGAGAAAGAATCCTCTCCTCGTTAGCCTCCATTTCTTCCCGAATTGTTCGGTCCATGTGTCGCGCCTATAACTATATAATATAACAACAAATATTTCAACAAGCTGTCTCTTTGTTCTTGTGGCAGAAGGTTATCGGCAGACCTTTGAACAATTCACAAGGAATGCAAGGAGTCGCAGAGCATAAAAATTACGAGGCAAGCGAAGACTCCGCCAGTCTGAGCCAGCGCAGGCGGCGAGTTTCGTAATTCAGCGGCGCGACCTGTAGAATTCATCCTATGTTCAACCCGCTCTGGAATGTGCCTTCTCCAGAATATTCATCAAAACCTTGTCAAAAACTGCAGGCTGCAACGGACGAAGCCATGCGCTCTCTTTTAGCATCAGCTGGAAATGAGGACAAGTCTTTTTGCAACTTTATTGCAGATGCCTCGTAATAAAGATTGCCGGGTGTTCGGCATTCCCGCCTTTGTCGCCCGCAGCCAAGGCATGCTGCCACTGCAGCAGGCAGCCGGAACATGCGGTAAGCACTGTTTGTGCTGAAATTTTGGTATAATCAGCCATGAGCATATCCCTGACCTGCAGGGCCAGGTCCGGGTGTACCACCTGGAAAAGCCCCCCCTGCCCGCAGCACCGGGGTCCATTGGGCAATTCCTGCAAATCAGTGCCTGGCACCATGTTTATGAGCTGCCGGGGCTCCTTTGTGATATGCAGCTTGAACCTCAGATGGCACGGATCGTGGTACACTACTTTTTGGCTGGAAACAGCAGCAGAAGGGATTAACAGATTAGGGTCTGCAGAGAATTTTCCCAGAAAAAAAGTCGAGAACTCCTGCAGCCGTTCTGTAAAACGTGTAACTCTCGCCCGCCATTCCGGGTCATCTCCCAAAAGTTCACCATAGGACTTCAGCTGAAAATAGCAGGAGGAGCAGGAGGTCAGGATGGGAAGACCGCTTCCCTCAAAGGCCATGATATTTTTTTTGGCAAGATCCCGCGCCTCATCTATCCTGCCGGCAGCAAGGGCAGCCATGCCGCAGCATGTCTGCTCCAGGGGAACTTCGGCTTCTCTGCCCGTGGTTTTAGCAAGCAGAAGCTGGGTGGATTGAGCGATCTCAGGCTGCAGGTGATTGGCAAGACAGCCCGTAAAATAACGCACTCCCGGCTCCCCCGGGCTTTCCTGCTGCTCTTTGCCTTCCGGCACCTCTGCTTTAAGCTTTTCAATAAACCCTGCTGCAGGCAGCTTAAATGCTTCCTGCTCAAAACTTTGCAGACGCAGACGCATGCCGCTGTCTTTCGGCAGCCATTCCTTAAGCAGGGTATTGGCAGTAGCACCTATCCTGGTCAGGCCCGACAAAAGAGATGGATGGACAAGGGCCTTGCGGGCTACATACTTGAGAAACGAAAGTCCTGAAAGCGCAGGCAGTTCAGAGCGGACCTTAATTATCAGCTCCGGGGTATCAAGGCCTCTTGGACAGGCCTCGCTGCAGGCACCGCACAGCAGACACTTGGAAAAAACATCTGCATAATGCGCTGAAACCTCGTCTTTTCCTGTCCTGGATTTAAGGTGCTGTTTGCCACGAGGTGTGTGTATTTCATTGCCGGTGACCAAATATACCGGGCACACCGTATTGCAGGTCCCGCATTTAACGCAGGCCCCTTCATCTGTCTTGCCGCTGTTCTTCATTTATTCTTATTTATCCCGTCCAACCCTATTATTCATGGACTTTCCTGTAGCTTGCTGCGGGGTTAGCGAGCGCATCTGATAAAATAATCATCTTTACCTCAGAAGTTCCCGGTGGCATGCCACCGGGAACTTCAACAATAAGGGCTAGCGCTGCCAGAGGAGATAGGCCTTGATAAACGGCTCCAGATTGCCATTTAGGACACTGTCCACATTGCCTATCTCGCAGTTGGTCCGGTGGTCTTTTACCATTCGGTAGGGCTGCAGGACATAAGATCGTATCTGGCTGCCCCAGCCGATCTCCTTTTTCTCACCATGCAGGTTTTCCTGCTCCTTGGCCTGAAGCTCTTTCTCCCTCTCATAGAGGCGCGCCCGGAGCATTTTAAAGGCCATATCCTTGTTGCGGTGCTGGGAGCGCTCATTCTGGCACTGCACGACAATACCTGTAGGCAGGTGGGTAATTCTCACAGCGGAGCTGGTCTTGTTTACATGCTGCCCTCCGGCGCCGCTTGCCCTATAAGTGTCTATACGCAGGTCCTTTTCATTGATGTCAATATCAATAGTGTCGTCGAGCTCCGGGAAAATGAAAACTGAAGCAAATGAGGTGTGCCTGCGCCCTCCGGCATCAAACGGTGAGATGCGCACGAGCCGGTGGATACCCATCTCTGAGCGCAGGTAACCATAGGCGTAATGGCCGTTGACCAGTACGGTTACACCCTTTACGCCAGCCTCATCGCCTGGCAGATAATCGAGGATATCAGTCTTGAAGCCCTTTTCTTCAGCCCACCTGAGATACATGCGCAGAAGCATGTCAACCCAGTCCTGGGCTTCAGTTCCGCCTGCACCAGCATGAATGGTCAGAAGCGCATTGTTCTCATCATGTTCACCGGAAAACATGCACTCCAACTCAAAGTCTTCCACCCTGGTTTCCAGTTTTTCAAGAATTTGGGCTACTTCCTTTGCCGCATCTTCATCTTCCTCTTCCAGGGCCATTTCAAGCAGCAGCGACGCATCCTCCCAGGTCGAATAACAGGACCCCCAGGACTCAATTGCTTCCTGTATCCGGCCCCTGTCCTGCTGGATTTTCTTGGCAGCGGCTCCATCATCCCAGAAACCCGGGGCAATGATCTGCTTTTCCAGTTCTTTGAGCTGCTCTTTCTTGCTGTCTACCTCAAAGATGCTCCTTCAAGGCGAGAATACGATCCTTTAAGTCCTGAAGTTTTTGTTTCAGTTCCGCTGACATATGGTAATTTCCTCCACTAATAAATCCCCGCCTTTAGTATGGACGTTGTATTCAGTGCCAGGTAATATAATAATCATCTATTGAGAGATTTGCATTACATCCCGTTGTGCCCGGACTTTCTGAGAAGCAAAGCAAAGGGGATGCAGGCCAGCAAACATAAAAGTCCGAAATAATGACCGAAACTGACAAATATTGTTTGGGTGTGCAGCAAAGGTACGTTCGCTTTCAGGTAAAATGGCTGAAAAAGAGGCGAAGCCGCAACTATTCTGCCCAACGGATCCACAGCCGCACTCACGCCTGTATTTGCCGAACGTACCAGGCTTCTCCTGTTTTCAACAGCCCTGAACACGGACATGGATAAATGCTGCCAGGGTGCGCTTGAACGACCAAACCACGCATCATTGGTAATGTTGACGAGCAAATTGGCACCGCTGGAAGTCCAGTCCCTGGCTAATGCAGGAAAAATACTTTCAAAGCAGATTAACACTCCAATTGCAGCATCCCGGCAAGGTAGAGGCTGGCCTGGTTTGCCGCTTGTGAAATTGCCTATATTTTCAACAAGCGGGCCGGGAAGAGGCAGATATTCATTCAACGGGACATACTCACCAAAGGGCACCAGGTGCTGCTTGTCATAGCGGCCGCTGATTTCCCCTGCAGGCGTAAACAGGTAGGCGCTGTTATAGGAAAGAACCTCTCTTTCCTGCTGCATTTTTTTTTCTCCAACCTCTTTATAAAACGGAGCGCCGGCCAGCAGCCAGATTTTCTGTTTTGTGATCAGAACTTTTTTCAGCCTGCGAAAATAAGGGTTGTCGTTGATTAAAAAGGGAAGCGCAGTTTCAGGCCAGACCAGAAGAGCAGGAGGTCCATCTTTCCCGGAAATGGCCTGCTCGGAAAGTCGAGTATATCTGTCAATTGTCTCAAGACGCATGGACGGGGACCATTTCTGATCCTGTTCAATATTGCCCTGCACTACAGCTATCTTCATCGTGGAACTGCCTGCAATCACCTGTGAGACCTGGCGATAACGGAGAAGATTATAACCCAGAACCCCCAGTATCATGCACAGGGCAGGAAGTATTGCGTAAAACCAGGCACGCCGGAGTCTTACTGTCAAAAGGGGTTGTGCTGCTTGATCTGCAGACCTGTTTGCAAACCAGAGGACAAGAAACAGGGCTGTCACAGAGTTCACGAGCACAATGTGAAAGGTGATGCCGAAATGGCCTGTCAGGTCAGCAGTCTGAATGAGCAACAGGGCCTTGTATTGTGAATATCCCAGATCCTGCCACGGGAAGCCCGAGAAAAGAAAGGATCTGACAAAATCAAGGCCGACCCAGAGAAGCGGACCAACCCATACCACCAATATTTCCCTCTCCTTCCAGACCCTGCTGATGATGGCACAGAAAAGTGCCAGGTAACAGCTCATATAGAGGGAAAGGAGGAGCAGGGCCGGTATCGAGAGCCACAAGGGCAGGTTGCCGTATTTGCCAAGAACGATGACAATCCAGTACAGCAGTGAGACATAATGCACCATCCCGGCCATCAATCCCAGGCGGGCAGCCACTCCTGGCCCGACATCCCTCACGGCCAGCAGAAGAGGAACCAAAGCCACCCAGGCTAAAGGCCAGAGCCCGACAGCCCCGGGGAAAGAGAGAAAAAGCAATATTCCTGTTCCAAGGGAGAGCCAGACGGGAAGGAGGTTTCTGCTTCGACCTCTCCCGGCTTTTACGCTAACTGCCCTTGTCATTTTCTATGTATTTTAACTGTTTTGATATGACGCTTGGTAGCTGAAACGACTTTAAATATAAGAGTGTCAAGTTCCACAACTTCGCCGGCCTTGGGCAAATGTCCGAGCTGATGAATGATAAAGCCCCCCACAGACTCATAGGGACCGTCAGGCAGTTCCACATCAAAAAAAGACTCGACCTCTTCGATGTCCTCCTTGGCCAGAATCATGAGACTGCCGTCCTGCATGGCCCGCCACTGTGGTTCTTCCTTGTCATACTCATCATCAATCTCGCCGACAATTTCCTCCAGCACGTCTTCCAGGGTGATCAAGCCACGGACACCACCAAATTCGTCAGTCACAATGGCCATGTGATTTTTCTTGGCCTGAAAAGCCCTGAGCAGGTCAACTATGCGCATGGTCTCAGGCACAAAATAGGGGGGCTTGATAAGTTTTTTAATGTCCGGACAGGTCTCAGGCGCATCAACGCAGACAAGAAGATCTTTGGCATTCAATATGCCTATAATATTATCCTGGGATTCCGAATAAACCGGTATCCTGGTAAATCCCTCCCTGGTAATAAGCTTCAGCACCGCAGGGATGCCGATCTTTACGTCTGCACAGACCATTTCAGTTCTGGGTGTCATAATTTCATGGATGAGGGTGTCCCTGAATTCAAAAATACTGCTGATCATCTGCCCTTCCTGGCTGGTGATCAAGCCCTGTTCTTCCCCTTCTTCCAGAAGCTCCTGAATTTCCATCTCAAGGTCTTCAGTCGTATCCGGAGAACGGCCTAACCCCAGAATTTCCAGGAGACGGAATAATATATTTTTACTGGGCTGCGAGTCGGGTAAATCGGATGAGGAATCTTGGTCTTTTTCCATGCAGAATTGCTAGTGCAAAGTGAATATTTCTTTTAAAGCAAAGGATATGCTTTTCATTAATTCTTTTCCAGCATGGGTAGGGGAAAAACACCATAAAGTCAAGAAAAAAATTGACTGTTGGTGCCAAAAAAAGTATAGAAACCGCTTTTAAAATTTCGCAAAAGGGGATGAATGTGTAAATGAATGCTATTCATCCCCTTTTTGTTATGATAGAGAAAATAAGGCATTATTCGCTTTAACATTTGTGCCTGCCTAGTTATAATTTGAATATTGGGCTTGCGCCAAACGTACTATAATGTGTTTACAAAAATTATTTTCAGGCGGACTGCACATGGATAGTGAAACCTACCCCGGCTGCCCGGAGGCTGATCATGTGCAGGCGGCCGCGGGAAATTCCATAAAGAGCACTGGATTATTGTGGACGGCAAAATCCTCATAGCGAACAGAGGCGAAATCGCCATACGAATCATGCAGGCCTGCATGGATCTCGGGCTGGACTATGTTGTTGTGTATACTTCTGCAGACGAGGACTCGGAGCATGTCCGCTTGAATCGCGGCAGCAAAGGCAGTAATAAAAGAGCCTGGCAGATCACCAGTTATACTGACCCCAATGATATTCTTGCGGTCGCCGACCATACAGACTGTACGGCAATTCATCCTGGATATGGTTTTTTCTCGGAAGATTTTCGCTTTGCCCGGCGGGTGACCGTGCGGGACAGGCCTCTCACCTTTATAGGGCCAAACTGGCAGGTCATCAAAAACCTCGGTGATAAGATTAATACCAAGAAAGTGGCAAAATCATTAGCAATTCCGGTCATTCCAGGTACGGACAGCCCGATTTATAATGAAATGGAGGCCGAGGAAATTGCCGACCAGCTGCTGGATGACCAGAAAAGCCAGAACATCAGGAATCCTTCCATCCTGGTAAAAGCTGCTGCCGGCGGCGGCGGTATGGGTATTGAGGAAGTACGCGAGATTGAGCAGTTTCGGCGCGTCTACCGCCAGGTGCAGAACTATGCCAAGAGGCAGTTTGGCGATGCCGGGGTTTTAATTGAACAATGTTTGCGCGATTACAACCACCTGGAAGTGCAGCTGCTCTGCAGCCGTCATGGTGAACGGCTGCATTTCGGTACCCGCAACTGCACCATCCAGAGCACAGGGCGCCAGAAAAGGGTTGAGGCGGCGCCAGGATTCGATGAGTCCTGCTTTGTCTATGATTTTGACGCAAATGAAGTGCTCGAGCGTATTGTGCAGTATTCCCTGAAGCTTGCATCCCATGTGCGCTATGATAATGTTGGCACCTGGGAGTGGATTGTAGCCCAGGACGGTCAACCTTACCTCCTTGAAGTTAATACCAGGATACAGGTGGAAAACGACATTTCCGCCCGGATCAGTTATATTAACGACAAACATCCCAACCTGATAAGGGAACAGATACGGCTGGCCCTGGGCGAACGTATCGGCTTTACCCAACATGACATTGTCTTTAAGGGGGCGAGCATTGAACTCCGTATAGTGGCTGAAAATACCATGCGCGGATTTGCCCCGTGGATCGGGACCATCGAAAAATTCAATTTCCCGCAATATGAATGGGCCGCTGTCTATACCCATGTTCCCTTTGACAGGCCCTACATAATACCAAGTGATTTTGACCCGAACCTGGCCCTGGTCGTCCTCTGGGGTGATTCCATCCAGGAGGCCAAGGAGCGGGCAAGCAAATTTCTTCACGAAACAGTTATTGATGGCAGGAACAGTAAAGGCGAGCCCATTATCACCAATATGGAATATCTGCACAACAACCTGGACCGCTTGCTCACCTTCTAAACCGGAAAATTGATTATCCGGCAAACTACTGCTGAGTTTTTTTACGAGGCAGACATAATTAATTGCCGATACTATAACAAGACATCTCTATGGACGATCTTCGCAAAAGACTTCATAAAACTGAAGAACGGCTTAATTACCTCATCAGGGTGAAGGACAGTTCCACCTGGGGTAATCTTTCAGGTTTCCAGGAAAAATATACCCACCTGAAGGATTCATTCTATGATTACAGGGAAGATGAGCTTGCCCAAAAGATCCTTGAACTTGAAGAGGCGCTGAGCTTTATCGAAGAACGCTGCGAAGAAGCGTTGAGCTCGATGGAGCGAGTTCGTATTGTCCGCAGCCCCCAGCGTTTTACCCTCAAGGATATCCTGGAAAATGTCTATGAGGATTTTACAGAGTTAAGCGGCGAGGAAGATGCCAATATTGATCCTTCCATGGTGACGGCAAAAGCCCAGATTGTTCGTCGTATCAAGAACAAGATTTACTCGCAGCCGGTAATGGTCATCGGCCAGGAAAAGGGCCATGGCGAAGAATACCGCAACGGAGGCTCCTGTAAGCCCTGGGGCAACGAAAAGGCCCTGCGCTACATGCACGTTGCGGAAACCGAGGGCATCCCCATCCACTTTTACATTTTTACGCCCGGCTCCTTCCCGGTTGAGGACTACCCGGGTGCTGCCCAGCAGATAGCCAGAAATCTCTACGCCTTGACAAAGCTCAGGGTTCCCATGATATCTGTTATTTCAGAAGGCGGCTCCGGTGGTGCCGAAGCTGTCGGCCTTTCGGATTTTCGTCTCATGTTCTCCCACGGGTATTATTCTGTTATCTCCCCGGAAGGAGCGGCAGCAATTGAAGGAAAAATACGTGAGGGCGAGAAGGTCCCGCCGGAACTTATCGATGCCTGCGCCGACCGTCTGAAAATTACTGCAGCAGACAACCTGAGGCTTGGCACCATTGACCGCGTTATCCAGGAGCCGACCCTTGGGGCGAAAAGGGATGACTTTGCCTTTTTCAAGCAGCTCCGCTCTGAAATAATCCGGGCTACAGATGAAGTGGTATTGAAAACCAAAAGTCTCAGGGCTTTCAGAGCCTACGACGTCAAACTGAAAAAGGCAGAGGAATCTGCCACTGAAGAGCCGGAGATCAATGTATCCTGGGATCTCAACGCTGATGAAGTAAAGCGCCTTCTCAATTTTCGCTCAAAGAAGTACAGAAATATGGCTGCCGGTTATTATGGCGGGCAGCCCACCTCGACAGAGGCTATATACAGAAAAACAAGAAATATTCTTTTCAGGCTTTATTACGCTTTCCGCTATGACTTGCTGCGCCATCAGCAGAAACAGGTGGAGAAAGTTATCAAGGACGTTTCCGGTGAAAGCTCGGTTCTGATCAAAAGAATTACCACCCCCTTTACCACTGCCTACAACTTCATAAGCCGCAAGCCGGAAGCAAAGAAAACCCGGCCGACCATTGAACGCCCAAGCATGCCGGAAGAAGTCGATATGTGGGACACCTATACGAGCCCGCTGGCCAACGAAGACCGCACCGTAAGCTGCCCCAATGCCTCCCAATCCGGCTGCAAGGACCTCTGGGTCCCCGACCTTTATGGTGAATTCTGCGGGGTCTGTGAAAACTGCGGACACCATTTTCCCCTGGAGTATGAATGGTATCTGCAGCATCTTTTTGATCCTGATTCCATCAAGGTTTTTAACACCGAAATTAGCTCGCTCAACCCTTTGGACTATCCCGGCTTTGAGGAGCGCCTGAATCTGGACCGCGCCAAGACTGGGCGTAACAGTGCCAACATCACTTTTTACGCCAAGGTCATGGATGTGGATATAGTGGTCGCGATGCTCTACAGTGATTTCCGTAACGGCACTGTCGGGGCGGCAGAAGGTGAAAAGTTTGTCAGAGCCTGCGAAAAAGCCCGGCTGAAACGCAGACCCCTCCTGGCCTATGTCCATACCACGGGCGGCATAAGGATCAATGAAGGGACCCTTGGTGTAATCCAGATGCCAAAGTGCACCATGGCTGTGCGTGAGTATATAGATTCAGGCGGTCTCTACATAGTCGTGTATGACAACAATTCCTATGCCGGCCCGGTTGCAAGTTTCCTTGGCTGTTCGCCATACCAGTTTGCCATCCGTTCGAGCAGGGTCGGATTTGCGGGCAGCAGGGTTATAAGAGAGACAACCGGGGAAGATGTGCCGCCGGATTACCATAACTGCCGTAAAGCCCTCAAACGCGGTCACATTCAAGGCATCTGGGATCGCAGGGACTTCAGGAAAAACCTTTATAAGGCACTCCTGACCATGGGCGGCAGAAACCTTTATTACCGGTAATTACACAAAGGCCGAACAAAGACCAAAATACCGTAAAGCGATATCATGTACGATGACATTAATTTTGATGAAATAATCAATAAATACCGATCAGATCCTTTCCATTACCTGGATGTCGTGACGCCTCACACCGGACGGGTCACATTCAATGTCAATGAAGGACAGGAGGTTGCGGGGCCCAGCGGTAAATGGAACCATCACCCGGGCACATTATTGTATGTCCTCAACCGTGAAAACAACCCCAAGACCATGAATTCACAAACAAACGGGGTTGTCACTTCCCTGCGCGCAGAACTCGAGGGACATTTTGTCGAGGCCGGGGAAAAGCTCATGAGCATTAAACATCCCCTGAAAAAAAGGGAGATTATTGAAGGCATTCTGCAAAATGTTCTCTACCTGTTCCGTGCCCCTGAAAAGGCAAAATACTTCTTCTCCCTGGATATCCAGGCCCGCATTGAAAAACAGGGCGAAAAAGCTGTCTTTATCAAGCCCGGCGAAGAAATTATAACCATGTCACTCATGAAAAGAGACACCCCCATCTACTATGCCGGCGAAGAAGGCATCATTCATTCCGTGTATTTCAAACCTGGTATCAGCGTGGATCAGGGTGTACCCCTTATCGGTGTATGCGCCAGGGAAAAACTCCCTTTAATCCAGAAGATTATTACGCATGTGAAGGCTGAGTGGTCCTAATTTGTTTCTTTCGGAAACGGTTCTTTGGAACAATTTCTGTGTCAAATTTCGGAATTTCTTGTGCGACGCACCATATGTGCGACTCCGCAAAATTCCTTATTTTCCTTGACCTTGTCCCAAATTACACATTTCCGAATAGAAAAAATGTATAGCAGACTACAGCGAAACATCAGGCAGATTGCATCTCCAGTCAACTTAACGCAGCAAGAATCCCGGCCCTTGCTTCATCTGTCATGAACGATTCAAAAAAACTTAGTTCTGAAGATATCCAGCGGATAATAACTGAGGAGGAAATCCCCATTCGCAGGAAGACATTTGCTCCTGATGTCATACATGCGATTTTTCGCTATGGTGCCATAGTAGGCAGTGTCATAGAGCATCATGAGCAGATTCCCAGGGGAATGGACCGGGCGCGTGAACTCATCCAGCGGACTGAAGAAGCACACCTGTCCTTCCCCAGCGGCACTGTAATCCTGGCAGATGAGATGGTGCAGAGCAAGGGGCGCTTCAAAAGGTCCTGGCATGCCCCGCGCGGCGGACTCTGGATGACACTGGTCATGGTCAATACCCTCCTGCCTGAAAGCAACCTTCTTGTCCCCATGGCTGCCGGAGTTGCCTGCTGTGAAGTTTTGCGTGATTACGGTATGACGGCCCACTTAAAATGGGTAAACGATGTCCTTGCAGACGGCAAAAAAATCTCCGGCATCCTCACCGAAACATTTACCGGTTCCCGTTCCGGTGAGGAATATGTCCTGGTCGGTATCGGCATCAATGTGAATAACCCCGAATTCCCTGCTGAAATCACGGGACATGCAACTTCCCTCAAATCCTGCCTTAACAGGGAATTCAGCCTGGCGGAGATGGCAGCACATTTGCTGGCAAAGCTGCGCTGGAATATCGGTTTACTGTACTACGAGGAAGCCCGACACCTCGAAGATCATGGCGGCATTGCCAAAAGCCATGGCACACGGGCCGGCAGCACACACGAAGATGAACATTTACTTCTGGAAAGCTATAAAGAACTGGCAGACATCTTTAACCGCAGAGTGCTTTACGGTTTTGATGTCCGGGAGAATCCCCAGTTTGAGGCAAAAGTTGTCGGCCTGGACAGCTCCGGCGGCTTGATCCTTGAGCTGGATGATGGCGCAAGGGTTGTCCGGCACAGCGGAGAAATTCTTTACCTGGATTGATATACCTCTCCGCCCTTTTCTTCCAGAAAATTCCAGGCTGCGATCTCACGCTGCAAAAGATAATGGCCATACACTCTGAATAAAAGCAATGCTTCATGGATTGAGGCATCAGAAAAACGCAGCCGGTTTAATTTTTCCATGGGCAAATCCTGGGCATGCTGGAGCAGCTTGATGGTATTCAGGGAAAGGGGGACCGTTTCACGCGACACAGGCACTGGATAGCAACTCCTGCACAGCAGTCCATGGCGTGCAGGATGAAAAACATAGGGCGCGCCCGACTGCCCGGTTTTTTGACATTTAATGCAGCCGGAAAGATGCGGCCGATACCCTAAAAGCGTATAGAGCTTTACCTGGAAAAATATCTGCACCATCTGCGGTGGGCTGCCCCTGTCAATACTCTGCAGGGCCCAGAGGAGAAGATTAAAAATATTCTTATCCGCATCGTAATCCCTGGACCAGCAATAGATAAGTTCACAGGCCAGGACAGCGCTCACATAGCGGTCATAATTTTCCCGCAGAGTCATAAATGGGGCCAAGAGTTCGGCTTCAGCTATGCGGACCAGGCCTGAGCGCCCCTGGTCGTCATAAATGACATCCAGCAGTGAAAAAATTTCGAGCTTGTTGCTGAAACGTTTCTTGCTTCTCTTTGCTCCTTTGGCAATGCCCGCCATCCTGCCTGCCTGCTTACTGTAGAAAGTGACAATTTTGTCCGATTCTCCAAGGTCATTCACCTTGAGAATGATAGCTGTCATTTTCTTGGTAGTCATTACCCGGCTGCTGGCAGAAAGTAACTGAATTTCACTCAACAGAGGAAGTCAGGAGAGTTTGAGCGTAAAAATGAACAAACAGAGGGGAGATGCTTCTGGTAAAAGCCAAGTGGATTAAAGGGTGTCAGATAATTTTTGTAAATCCAGTAGAGAAGAACGCCTAAAATAAGAATGGCCAGCGGCAGAAATAATCTGCGGAGAATTTCGGTCAACAGGTTTTCCTCCTGTCCTTTCAAGGTAATCACAGTGCTGAAGTTGGAACTCTGCCCGGTCTTTTTCAGACTCTTGGTCTGCTGCTGGTACTTTACCTGTATCTCCTCAAAGTCTACACCAAGGTATTCAGCGTATTTCTTATAAAACGCCTTAACATACACTTCGGCGGGAAGCTGCTCCCTGTCCTCATTTTCAAGGGCCTGCAGAACCGCTGCAGAAATACCGGTTGAGTCAGACACTTCTTCCAGCGCAATACCGCGACTCATGCGTTTGTCCCGCAAACAGGCTCCAACAGTTGCAGAAGAAGCAGGCTGGGCGTCATGGCTGCTGTCTCCGTGTCCGCGTCTGTTTTGCCTTTGCTTTTCAGAAGCGATAACTCAATCCCCCAATACTACATTAAAGTAAAATCTTGATATATGCCTCCTCGCGAAGACTTTTAACCCATGTCTTATACTGCTCCTCCATCTCCTGGCGGTAGAGAATATCCCTTATTTCCTCACGTACAGATTCATACGGCGCCTTAACAACAATATCTCCTTCACGCGCAGAAAGCAGTTTAAAAAACTGAAAGGCATTGCCCGTTTCAACGATAGGGCTTATTTCGCCAGGATGCATGGCCAGGATTACATCCTTCATATAGGCAGCCATTTCCTCTTTCCTAAAGAGTCCGATATCGCCGCCATCGGCTGCTGAGGGCAGGTTTGAATATGCTTTTGCCAGTTCCAGGAAACTCTCGCCATCAAGGACCCTTGCCCTGATCTCTTCGGCTTTTTCCAGGGCCGCCTCCTTTGTATCAAAACCTGATTCTTCCAGGCTGACGGTGTTTCTCCAGGTAAAACCCATCTGCAGGATATGATAGCCGCTTTCCCCTTTATCCTGGGTGTATTCCTTCTGGTAATACGCCTGGATATCCTCCTCGATAATGACTATTCGCGAGCGCACCTCATAACTTATCAGCTTGGACTGTAAAATCTGATCGCGGATATTATCCCGATACTCCTGCTCGGATATATTCATTGCGGCCAATTCCCGCCTGAAATCCTCAATGGTGGCATTATTGCGGGCAAGGATCTGGTCTACTGCAGTGTCTACCTCCTGATCCGTAACAGTGATTGACAGCTTCTCAGCCTGCTGCCGAACAATAAATTTATCTATCAGGCCGGACAGCACTTCCTCCCTGGCCTTTTCCAGGGCCCTGTCCACTTCTCCGGCAGGAGCTTTTTCTCTGATGCGTTGAAAAAACTCCCTGCCCGCCTTTTCAAGTTCAGAAAGGGTTAAGACATCATCATTGACCACTGCCACAACCCGGTCAACAAGATGGTC
>Ga0111148_1024_pt1 | contig 18558 bp, 19 predicted proteins | sample DeeMarSeWOR28_12_FD_80359 | JGI IMG/M metagenome (GOLD analysis project Ga0111148, IMG submission 80359) | Desulfobacterales bacterium SG8_35 | reverse complement strand
ATCATTTAAGCCATATTGAACGGTCTGTCCGCAGCCAGGGGAAAAAACTTGTGGAAATCCCCTGCCGGTGTCTTTCGTGCGGCTTTGTTTTCGAGAAGCGGACCCGCTTTTCCAAGCCGGGCCGCTGTCCGCACTGCAGGAATTCGCATATACAGACAGCCCGTTACCACATAAAATAATTTCAAGCGGCCATAGGCTTTTTGCATACTAATATCAATTTCTAATTGTAGCTGCTTATGAACAGAAACCATGAATTACTGTAATTACTGTCCCGGCTATTGCTGCTACAGGCTTGAAGGCTCTGTCCTGTTAATTGATGCCGAGGATATAAACCGCCTGGCCCGCCATTTTTCCATCTCGGATGGGGAGATCCGCAAGCGTTTCATGGAGAACCGCTATACATTCAAGGTCAAAAATGATGGCTCCTGCATTTTTCAGGCTAGCGACAAAATGATCAAGCGTTGCACGGTCCACGCGGCCCGCCCCAAACAATGCCGCAGGTTTCCCTATAACGCACCCTGCCCCTACCTGGATAGAGATGACCTGCTGGCAGCAATCCAGCCCCGCCTTGAGGCAGGCCTGAGAAATCACTGGCTGAAAAAAAACTCACAGGAAAATATCTGAGCAAACCCTTATGTTCGCCTATCAGAAAAGCGGCCGCTACTTTGCCCAGATTGCCGAGGGGCTGGAAGACCTTGGTGTAAAAGAAATGCAGGAACTCGGGGCGCGTGATATTAAGCCCGTCTACAGGGGATTTTATTTTTCAGCTGATAAGGCGGCACTCTACCGGCTCAACTACTGTTCAAGGCTTCTGAGCCGGATATTGGCACCTCTTATCCGCTTTGACTGTCATTCGGATAAATATCTGTACAAAACAGCCTCCAACATCAACTGGCCCTCTCTGATCGACCCGGAAAACACCTTTGCCGTAAAGGCAAATGTCTCTCACAGTAAAATTACCCACTCGCAATATGCCTCACTCCGTCTGAAAGATGCAATTGTAGACGTTTTCAGAAAGAAAACCGGCAAGCGGCCCGATGTGGACACCAGGGAACCGGATGTCCTGTTCAACCTCCATATCCAGAACAATAAAGCCACCATCTATCTAGATACTTCCGGAGCTTCCCTGCACAGGCGGGGGTATCGCCTGGAATCAGTCACGGCTCCCATGCAGGAGATCGTTGCGGCTGCCATTATCCGGCTGAGCGCCTGGAATGGCACAAGGCCGCTGGCAGACCCCATGTGCGGTTCAGGCACCCTGCTTTGCGAGGCACTTATGCATTACTGCAGGATCCCTGCAGGGTATCTGCGCAAAAAATTCGGCTTTACAGCGCTGCCCGATTTTGATGCAGAGACCTGGAATTCGGTTAAACAGAAAGAAGACGGTCGCATCCGTGAATTGCCTCCTGGGCTCATCAGCGGCAGTGACAGGTCAGGTGAGGCTATTGCAGCAGCAAAGACAAACATCCGCTGTTTCACTCAGGGAGCCAATATAACACTTGCCGTAAGATCTATTCACAATATCCGCTCTCTGGAGAATACTGTGATAGTGTGCAATCCTCCCTATGGCCTGCGGCTTGAAACGGATGAGAACATAAAGGATTTCATGAGACAGCTTGGTGATTTTTTAAAACAACGCTGCAAAGGTTCTGATGCCTATCTCTATTTCGGCAACCGTGAGTTGATAAAAAGCATCGGTCTTAAGCCCACCTGGAAGAAGATTCTCATCAGCGGCGGCCTGGACGGGCGTTTGGTCAAATACAGTGTCTATTGAAGAGCAGGAGGCGGGCCCATGTGCCTTCTGTGAAGATATTCCCCTGGGCCGGAGTTGTAACTTGCCTTCAAGGGTACGGTATGTTTGCCTGAAAAAGTGCTTTTTGACATAATACGTTGGGGTTCGGGGAAGGCATGAGAGGTTTTACCCGGCAGTAAAAATCGCTGCTATACGTAAAAAAACTAGGCAATAAATTTTTTTCTTATTTTTTTTAAAAAAGTATTTTATCATAAAAAACCAATTCATGAACAATACATAAGGAGCCGTTTTATGCCATCCGATTCTCATCAGAGTGAAAGAAGACAACACGAACGTTTCCTGGTTAAGGACCTGGCAATTGCAGTTCCCAATAAACCGGCCTCTCAGGTGGGAAGAATTGTGAATATCAGCAAAGGCGGCATGGCGGTACGTTATCTTGACCAGAGTGATTGGCTGGAAAACGCAGAAGCCATAGATATCCTTGTCAACAGCAACTTCTTCATGACTAATATCCCTATTGAAAATGTCAATGATTTCAAAGTGGAAAACCAGGTTTCCTTCAGTATTATCGATGAACGCCAATGCTGCCTGAAATTCGGTTCACTCTCTCCTGACCAGGAGTCACTGCTTGACGAGTTCATTGTAAAGTATAGCGCCGGCAGTTCTTAAAAAATCTTTTTACCACCTGATATCCCCGCTTTTTCGTCAATCCATACTAATCCTTGCGTATATGCCACAGTTCTAATATTATTCTCTTTCGGCCAGATTGATCGATCATTATTTTGCGTTCATCTTTATTTAAAAAGGCAGGCATAACAATCATGCTTTTAGCGATAGATGTCGGCAACTCCCAAACTGTTTGCGGTGTATTTAAAAAGGGGGATCTGCTTTGTTATTGGCGCCTGAAAACAGATCGTGAAAAAACAGCCGATGAACTGGCAGCACGCTTCCTGCCGCTTTTTGCCATGCAGAATATTCAGTTCAGTGATATAAGCGGCGTGATAATTGCCAGTGTAGTCCCGACCCAGCAGCAGGCCTGGCAGGAATTTTCCCACAAATATACGAATTGCTCTCCCCTGCTCGTTAATGGCCAGTCCCTTGAGACAGGCATAAAGATAACTACGGATAATCCCGCGGAAGTTGGTGCTGACAGGATAGTCAATGCAGTGGCAGCATTTGAAAAATACGGCAAAAGCATTATTGTGGTTGATTTCGGCACAGCCATAACATTTGATTGCATATCGGCAAAGGGAGAATACCTGGGTGGCGCCATTATGCCGGGCATGAGTATTTCTCTTGATGCCCTTGCCAGCCGTACTGCCAAACTGCCGAGGATTGATATCTCGGTTCCGCCTCAAAGGGCAATCGGCGCCAACACGGTAGATGCCATAAAATCGGGCCTACTTTTCGGGTATGGTGCCATGGTGGATGGTCTTGTAAAAAAACTCTCCGCAGAATTCACCGACAATCCCCGGGTGATAGCCACCGGAGGCATGTCTGAACTGATTGCCGCCTATACGGAATCCATCCAGGTTGTTGATCCCCTGTTGACCCTTACGGGCCTCTATATCCTGCATGAAAAAAACAGCTAAAGACCCCGCACGTAAAAAATTCCCTCAGGCCGTTTACCCTCCTGCCGTTCAAAAAGGTGATACAATCGGCCTGGTTGGCCCGGCAGGTCCACTCATTAATAAGAACAACTTTACTGCCGGTGTCCACATTCTGGAAAAAAAAGGTTTCAGGGTCAGATACAACCCCCGCCTTCTAAATGCCAAAGGGTATCTTGCGGGTTCGGACCGGGAGCGGGCGGACGAGTTCAACAGTTTATGGTCTGACCCTGAAGTAAAGGCCCTGGTTGCCGCAAGGGGGGGCTACGGCTGCCTGCGCCTGCTTGACCTGATCGACATGAAGCAGATACGGAAAACACCCAAGATCCTTATCGGCTTTAGTGATCTGACCGTGCTTTTAGCGGCAATCCACAAAAAAACCGGGCTTGTCACCTATCATGGTCCTGTCGTGACAACCCTTGCCAGTATTGATAAACAGTCGCAAAAGGCCTTTTTCAATACACTCGCCGGCACTCAACCCCCACGCATAAAACCTGCCAGGCTCAAAATCCTGAAAGGCGGCAAAGCCAGGGGTGTTCTATTCGGGGGCAACCTTACAACCCTGGTTCATATGATAGCCACCTCTTATGAAATTCCCTGGAGCCGGGCAATTTTGCTTCTTGAGGATATCGACGAGTCTCCCTACCGCCTGGACCGGCTCCTCACCCATTTGGGACAGGCCGGGCGCCTGCAGAAAATCAGGGGGCTTATCCTGGGCACATTCAGCGATGATGCCAGAAAAGAAAATGGAGCCATGCAGAGAGCTGCTCACGAGAGAACACTTGAACTTCTGGAAAAATATGACATTCCGGTCTGGGCCAATTTCCCTGCAGGTCACAGCCGCCGCAATTTGACCTTGCCTATCGGGGCTGAAGTGGAGATGGATTCATCGGCTCGTCTCTTACATTGGGGCTAATCTAGCCAACGGGCAACAGTAATTAAAATAAAATATTCTAATTAATCGATGGATTTTTGAAATACCTGCATTTAAATTCAATCTAAATGGCGACCGAAGATACGCTTTAAATCTTTCTTGATAAAAAACATGAACACAAAATCTATTGATTCATCAAAACCGGTTAACGTTGTTACTTTAAAATGGGGAACCCGTTATGGTGCGGAATTCGTAAATAAGCTTTTTGCTGGGGTTTCACGCAACCTAACCCTGCCATTTCGTTTTGTCTGTTTTACCGATGATGCTATGGGCCTCACGGAGGGCATTCATTCTTTTCCGATTCCCGAGATCGACATAGAACCTCCTCAACTCTATACAGGCTGGAGAAAACTTTGTCTTTTTCAAAAGGATCTGCCTATTGATGGGTTCTGCCTCTTCCTGGATTTAGATATAATAATCACAGGAAATCTTGATGATTTCTTTTGCTTTGAGCCGGATAAAATTCCGATTATTCGCGACCCCGTAACTTTACGCAGGAAATTGTTTCCCAAGGGGCCGCCTGTTGGAAATTCTTCCGTTTTTCGTTTTATTGCCAATGAATGTACATTTGTTTATGAACAGTTCATTAATGAAAAGGATTGGGCCCTTTCCACTTTTGCGCCGCCGCAATCCTACCTGACACATTGCATTCGGCCCCGAATGGTATTCTGGCCGGAACATTGGGTTGTCAGCTTCAAGGAACATTGTCTTCCCCGCTGGCCGGTTAATTTATTGAAAACGGCAAAATTACCTGAAAGTGCTAAAATAGTAATTTTTCACGGACATCCGGATCCGGATGAGGCAAGAGACGGTAAGTGGTCACTTGGAGACAAGCCTGCCTGGAAGAGAATCTATAAATACACCCGCCCTACGCCCTGGATAGAAGAATATTGGAAAGAATAATGGAAGACGAAATTATTTGCGTGTATTCTGTTTTTCCCGAATAACTCTTTCATAAAACTTGACAGTCTTGTCCCCTATCTTTTCAACGGAAAAATTTTCAGCTCTTTCCTGTGCTGCCGAGGAACAAGATTCTAAATCATCACTATGAAGAATCGCCGCAAGCCTTTGGGCTAATGCCTGCACATCTCCCTCCGCAAAAAGCCAGCCAGAGTTACTGGTTACCAGGTCAAGAGGTCCTCCGGATGATGTGGCTATCACCGGCAGACCACTCGCCATAGCCTCGAGCAACACTAAACCGAAGGGTTCATTATGGGATGGGAGGACAAAGAGGTCAGAGGCCCACATAAGCGGGCGGATATCATCCATAAATCCCCAGAACTTCACCTTTGAACCCAGGTTGGAGTTTGAGTGGACATACGATTCCAGATTTTGTCTTTCCGGCCCGTCACCGGCCAGCCAGAGTTTCCAGCTCCGAGCAGGATTAGAATTGTCACTTAGCACTGAACATGCACCCAGAAGCGTATCAAATCCTTTCCAGTCAACAAACCTCCCGGCTCCCAAAATAACAAAATCCGTATATTTTATACCATGGGTATCGCGAAAATTTTCTCGTTTTTGCTGGTCTCTGCGATACTCTTCTACATTAACCGGATTAAATATTACCTGCATATCAGTTTCAGAAAAACCCTGGTTTTGCATATGATCGGCAATGGCGGAGGAACATGGTATCAGCTTCGTGCTTTGTCTGTAATATTTTTTCTTGGGGTATTTATCGATAGTGGAAACAACAGGGATATGCAGACGCCTGCCCCAGTAGCCGCCGATCAGGGCGGCTGCAGAAAGACGGGTATGGATAAGATCGGGTTTAACTTTCTTAATCAGGGTGGGAATTCCCAAACACAGATGCGGCAGGGATGACATAAGCGGTTTATAGGTCGACAGGCTGATGCCGTTTTCGCTGACGAGCCCGCCCAGTGAACCGCCTGGCCGGCATAATACATGGTTCTGCAGCCCCTTATCTTCAAGATACTTGACTAACTGCAGCCAGGGTCTCGCCCAGGTCAGATTATTCTCATCCACGTAATGAAGTATCTTCAATGTCGTCTGCTCTCAGGAGAAATTGCTGCCTGATACACTACCTGCACTTCCCGGGTCATTTGCTGAATTGTCGGAATAGCATTCCTGTCAAAGCGGGCAGGCGCCTCTTTTGTTGCAATAAACCGTTCCAGGGCATTGCGCCAGGATGCGAGATCACCTGGCTTGACAAGCCCGTTACTGCCGAGGGCCATTTCCCTGACCGGCTCAATGGCAGAGGCGATTACCGGGAGCCCTATCTGAATCGCCCGTGCCAGTGTCAATGGCATGCCCTCAATATAAGACGGGAAGAGAAGGCAATCGCTTCTTTCCATCCAGGCATCGGGATCTTCCCGAAAACCGTGGAATATGACTTTTCCCTGCAGCTTCAGGGATGCGGCCATTTGTTCAAGTTCTCCCCGTAACGGCCCGTCGCCAAGAATATCAAGCTTCCAGTCGCCCTTTACAGCAGGCAGGATATTTAGAATGTCGTGCAGTCCCTTGAGTTGCGTTATTCTTCCTATAAAAAGGAAGTTTACCCCCGATCCACCGGACCCTTTCCATGTGTTACGCACTGGAGGCATGCCGTTTCGTATCACAACAGTATTTTCGGCAAAACAGTTTTTCATGCCGCTTTGTACAGCCCTGCTCACACAGATTACCCTGTTTGCCCGCCGGTATGGGGTATATATCCATTTAGCCTGGGTACTGAAATAGGCATGCGCCGTTACAATAAAGGGTTTACCGGAAAACTTGCTTGTAAACATGGCAATCCAGGCAGGGACCCTGGAATGGGCATGAATTATATTTATTTTTTCCCTTCCGGCCATGGGTGCCAGTGTGGCAGCACAGTAAATTCCCACCAGGGGATTCTTGCTGTGAACAGGCAGCCGGGTATGAACAATCCCTGCGGCAAGTTGTGAGACAAGTTTACCGCCGGCCGAGATGACCTGGACTTCATGGCCTTCCTCTCTCTGCTGACCGGAGAGCATAAGGACATGACGCTCGACACCCCCTTCCTCCAATTCGGGAAGTATGTGCATGATCCTCATCATTGCGCCCTCGACATTTCACGCCCCTGCCCTGCCGGGTATTTACCGGGGATAATTGTTCCCCGCACCATTCCTCCCGGCTTTCTTCCGGAAAACTTCCGGTCTACTGTATGCGGTCCGGCCACCATCTCTGCAAAATCTCCCGGGCACAGCGCACTGCCTCGTTGAATGGTTCTGCCGGGGGAACAGGCATTCCTGCTCCACTCTGCCAGGCACTGAAATCAACAATCATTTTCTTTGCGTGCAGAATTTCAAGGCTTTTCTGAAACTTGTTGTCCCGCTGCCGCCATTCCACCGGCAGGATGCCAACCGAGCATCCTGCCGTCAGCGCCTCATATACCATGGAAATGGAGTCTGCCGTCACCCAGACGGTACTATTAAGAGCATACTGTTCCTCAATCCAGCCGGCAGGAGTCTCTTTTGACCTGAAAAAGGCGAGCTGCCGCATGGAAGAAGCCATTTCTTCCAACTCCCTGCAGGTATCTTCAGGGGTGCGGGGCGAGGAGGAAGCCGTCCACTGCACAGACGGATTTCTCCTGATAATGGTTTGGATCTGCTCTGCAACTTTCCGGGAGTTCCAGGTATGGCTTTTTTTATCCAGTCCGCCGACCAGGATCAGCCCGGAGTCAGGGTTGTGTTTTTTCTCAAAGACCACCGGACTGGGTGGCCCCAGGGTGACAAACACATTTTCCCGAGTCTGAGGCTCATCGTGCCTGGGGATGCAGCAGAGGTCAAATTTGCCGCGTAGAAAGGGTTCCGGACTCATACAGGTGACAACACGCACCTTTTCGCCGGAAACCTTTTCCCGTGATTTTTTTTCAAGGAGCATGGGAATATGCGTGTGCGTCCCCGTACCGATAATAAGATCAACCGGTGCTGAAAACCTTTTATCCTCAAGGCTGCACAGAGGTGACAGGAGATAGGTTGTCCAGTTTTTGCAATACGCGGCAGAAGAAACCGGAATTTTTTTATGGACTACGTTTGCAGCAGTAATGGAGGCAAGGGCCCGCAGGATACCCCGGGTCTGTTTCTCATGCCCCAGGCGTCCGTCAAAGTAGGCAACAATGGAAAGTGGCTTCATGCTTTACCTGCTGTTTCTGAATAACCCACTGTGCTGAAAATAAAATTTGCCTTACCGGAACAGTTATCCTGCTCCCAAAACCCTGCCTTTTCATCATAAAGCCTTTCCGGCAGTAATGATAATACATTGCAGCGGAACTGCGCCCAGGAAATAAAACAACAATAGCGGCTATAAATACTCCGGATTACGACAATTTGCAATTGGCGGGCGGTAAAACGGCCGCAGCTCAAACAAGAGGAAAGCTGCGGCCGCAATTTAATTTTACGAGGCCATGCCCGTGAGCTGGGCCAGGTTGTCCCTGGCAAATTCTATGGATGGATCGAGTGACAGGGCAAGCTCGAAATACTTGATGGCGTCCTCATTTTTTTCAAGCCTGCGATAGTTCACCCCCAGGTTGGCATAATCGATTGCCGAGGCAGGATTCAATTCAATGGTCTTGCTGAAGTGGGAAACAGCATCTTCATACTCCTCCAGCTTGAAATGACAGAAACCAAGCAGGTTGTGGATATCGGGCCTCGTATTATCGATTGCAGCACCTTTTTCAAGGATAACAATGGCTTCCCTGTACCGCTGGAGATCCTTGAGGCAGCTGCCGATATAGGAGTAGATATAGGGCAGATCCTCTTCGCTGGGGTTCATATCAAGTGCGTTGTTGAAATGCACCAGAGCTTCGTCCTGCCGTCCAAGATCAAGAAGGTTGCGGCCCAGGTAGAATTCTATGAAGTAGGCATCGGGCAGCAGTTTCTGCATGTTGAGCAGATGAGCATTCGACTCGATGGGGTCTTCGACCAGTTCAGCCATGAGCTTGGCTGCAAACAGGCCTGCATTCCTGCTTGTCGCCCTCTCCCGGAAATGAGCGCCCGGGATAATGGTGTAAATGGATGGCATTTGCAGCTGCGGGTGGATTGTGTTGACGATGAATACCTCCATATCGAGTTTTTCAAGGGCGGCCAGGCAGTTCTCCACCTCGGTCTTCATGTTGTCGCTGGTGAGGTCCGGAAGGTCCTGCAGGTCAATCTCGGGACCGCTCATGAGGTACTCAACCTCGTCCATGGCTAATGGTTTCGGCAGACCGCTGGCCACATAGTTCGCATGGGTATTAAAGTCGCCTGCAAGCTGGGCGACTTCGGTGAGGGCCCTGATCAGGGCCTTTTCGGGATTCGGGGTGGTTCCGGCGGTCCAGACGATTTCACTCATGACCGGAAACGTTGAGGGATCTATGCACAGAGCACTGACAGTCGGTACCCCGGTATCCAGGCTGAAGTCATTCAGGTATACCTCAATGCCGTTGCGCCGGAATTTTTCCAGGAGATCGCGTGAAACCGGATCCTTGGCTGATTCGGGCCTGATACGGCCCACCCGCCTTTTTTCATGGCTTACAACAGCGCAGACATGGCGCTCGATTATCTCACATATCCCCTGGCAGATCGACTCTTCGTATGAGTTGCCGTTTGAGGGACCGTTAAATTCATTAATGGCATAAAACCAGGAAAAGGGGATCAGAACCTCTTCCCGCCTGTTCAGGCTGGTAGCCCATGTCCATTTGATGGGAATGTCAGCCAGAAGCCTGGCAAGCATATCCTCGGCCATGGTCTCGTCATGCACGGACTGCAGCAGCCTCTTAAGGGGCAGGAGGTTATAACCTGCAGCCAGCAGTTCTGGATAGGTGCCGCTTATAAAATTGTCGGGATTCTTGATAAAACTGAAGAAACTGAAGCGCTCCCCAAGTTCCATACAGGCACTGGCCTGGGATTGCTCTGGAGTGCTGCCTTTACCCATCTGTTTCTTGTTGCCGATGACCTCCCTGGCATCTTTACCTGTAATGCTGAAATAAATGGGGATATCAAGCCGGCCGTTGTCAATGCGCCGAACCTCCTTTAAAATGTCCAGGTCAACTCCTTCGAGGCGTTCCTTGAAGCGCCTGACGGTCTCTTCAGGAGAATACACCTTGTCCTGGTCGTAGGTATATGTCTTGTAACAGTCCTGCAGTCGAATCGGTTTTTGTTCCATCTCTTTCTCTCCAGAAAATTCTTAAGAACCACGAATCTTGTATAAGCTTCATCATAGGGGCATTTGCTCAAATAACACCTAGGAAAGCCCTTATGAGCAGCATGCCACAATGTGGCATATAATCTGCTCCGGAAAGCAACCTTTTTACACCATGGAGACTATATCGGCCAGCTTTTTTTGCCAAAGATTGCCATGTGCGGTCAGATTTGCGGTTCTGGAAGTTTCGCCGGAGATGGCAAGTTCAACATGAAGACGGTCAGGCGGCATAAGGTTCCCAAGTCTTTCAGGCCATTCGATAACAGTCAGGCCGCTGCCGTAAAAATATTCGGGAAATCCCAGTGATTCTATTTCATCCTCTCCTGCCAGCCTGTAAAGATCCATGTGATACAGAGGGATCCTGCCCTCGTATTCATGCAGGAGACTGAATGTCGGACTGGTGACATAGATGCGCGGATCAACATCCAGGCCGCGGGCAATGGCCTGGGTCAGGGTGGTCTTCCCAGCTCCGAGAGGACCCTCAAGGGTGATGACGTCCCCGGGTTCAACGGTCTCACCAAGGACTTTGCCCAGGGCTTCGGTCTGCTCTATGGATGAAAGTTCAAGAGAATGCATGCAGAGTATTTAAAACAGATTCAGTGTTTTATTGTATCGGGAGCGTGACGGATACGGTCGTTCCTTTTCCCTCGCTGCTGGTAAACCGTATGGTCCCCTTATGTTCGTCGATGATCTTGTATGCCAATGCCAGGCCTAACCCGGTACCATCAGGTTTTGTGGTGAAGTATGGGTCAAGAATCTTGTCAAGATCCTCCTGCGGTATGCCTGCTCCTGTATCGTGCACCCCGATCACAAGCATTCCTTCTTTTTCATCACGATGCACCGACACCTGCAATTCTTTTTCGGAAGCGGAATGTTCCATGGCCTGCAGGCCGTTAAGGTAGAGGTTAAGCAGCACCTGGTTTATCCTGTCCTTATCCAGTGAGATTGTGGGCAGACCCGGTTCGATTTCAAGAGAGATTTTCACTCCCAGTGCCTGGGCATCACTGCTGATCAGCTTCAGTGATAGGTCGACAATCTCGCCAAGGTTGACAGGTTCTTTGCGCAGAGCGGTTGGACGGGCATAGTTAAGGAGTTCGGTGATGCTCCTGTTCAGCCTTTCAGCTTCCTGTACCAGGAGATCTGCTGCCTCGTGCTCCTGGCTGCCGTCCTTGAATTTTGAACCCAGAAGCATTGCAAACCCCTTTATGGAACTCAACGGGTTCCTCACCTCATGGGCAACACCTGCAGCCATTTTTCCAAGAGCTACCAGGCGGTCATGACGCTGTATTTCTTTCTCCAGCCTTTTGAGTTCCGACAGGTCATACATGAGCAGAACCCGTCCCATGACCTCCGAATACTGGTTATAGACCGGCAGGGAACTCAAGTGCAAAGAATATTGGACATTATGAGCACCCGTCATAATAACGTCCCGGTCCGTCATTTCATCTCTTTGATCCTGGAGAGCAAAGAACCGGGCAACTTCGTGAGGCAGCACGGCTTCCGGTTCTCCGTTGCGCACGAATTCAACGTTTCTACCAGTCATGGCAGCAGCTGTTGAGTTGAATGTTCGTATCCTGCCGTCCTGATCCGTGGCAATAATGCCGACCGGCAGCCTGGAAATCAAAAGCCCGGTAAAGGCCTGGACCCTGTTGAGAGCCTCCTGGGAAATGCTGTAGCTCTGCGCAGCCATGAGAGATATCCAGCCCCCCAGACCAATAAGGAGCAGGGTAATTGACATGAATATCATCTGGAACCGGTATCTTCTGACCGTATTCTCCAGCTCGGTCATGTCGAGGCCGACCAGGATGTACTGCGGATGAGTATCAGACCCGAGAGTTGAGGTGTGCCAGCTGTCCGAAGGCGCATTTCCCTGGGGCACTTCATCTGACCTGGTAGGATGCTGCTGCCTGAACTGCTCCCGCCACCTCTGCAGGCCTCCCCGGCCGCGAAAAGGCTTAAAAGGCCCCAGGACCTCAAACACCTTGTAGTTGGCATCCGGAAATCTGACTATGTGAAACGTGCCGTTCGGGTCAGCCTGGTTTAAGATTTTTATATTGCGCTGGATGGTTACGCCGATTTTTTCCGGGTCGCTGTGAACCAGGACCTTGCCCGACACATCAATTACGGCAATATAATGGATATCGGGCGATTCAGAAGCCTGTTCTATGAGCCGCTGTGTCTGGGCTGTCCCGTCGGCATCGGGTACATTCATGCCCATCATGCTGCCCATCATGCCTGTCATCATGGAGGCCCGCATACCTGCCTCAACAAAACGGAGTATTGCCTCGCCCTTGCGGAACAATCCCTCTGTAAGCATGCCCCTTTCGCGTTTGATATTGTTGGCGGCAAAAATGACAATAATCAGGGAAAGCAGGCCTATGGCCGCAGCAAGGAGCCAGGGCGAAACAAACATCAGGCGGGTTTTTTTAAATAAGCGGTCTTTCATTCTCATGACCAATATAGTAAGGCAATATCTGCCAGAAACAAGATGCCGTCTATGCTGAATCTTTGTCGGCTAAGGCTTTTTTGAGTGCCGCCGCATGCACATCACCGGCATAATGCAGAGGACTTTTGCCTGATATGGGATCAAAAGCGCTCGGGTCGGCATAGCAGATGTACTGGACTTCCCTGGCCAGGGTGGAGACCGCCTCGTCAAGCGGCAATCCTATAACCCTGGCAAGAACATCCCAGGTAGCCCCGCAAGGGGCACCCCTTTTAACCTCAATGGCGGCTATTCTGCCGTTTTCCACTTCCACGCGGTATTCAGGCAGTCCGAATTGTCTGCCGTAAACGCCTGCAGCCTGCAGGCGTCCGAGCCCGCATCAGGTAAAAGGTGTCATGGCGCCGGTGAGCTTTTTGCCGGAGGCGATGACAGGAATATTTTTCATCCTGCACACTCGGGCAAGATGCGCTGAAAGGTCCGGATGCTTCAGAAAATCCAGGACAAGATCAGCACTGAAATCTTCAGGGATATAGCGCTCCGGGTCATCGACTATTTCAGGCAGGCTCTCCTCGATATTATATCGTCTGCTGATTTCCAGGCCGGTCCCATGTTCGGTGATGCCCTGTATTTTCTTTTCTCCGGAGCCGTGTTCCTCAAAGACCACTATTCTAAACATATTCATATTATCCTTTCTGCTCAGCGTGGAAATAATGCCAAATCTGCCCTGCCAGTTCCGGACCGATTCCCGGAACTGCTGCAAGTTCCCCGCGTTCTGCCTTTTTGATCTTTGCCAGGCTGCCCAGGGTTTTCAGCAGCATTTTCCGTCGGGAGGGACCGATCCCCGGCACAGTATCGAGTTCCGAGGCAAGCGCCTTTTTCTGGCGCAGCCTGCGATGCAGGGAAATGCCGAACCGGTGTGACTCATCCCGAACCTGCATCAGGAAGAAAAGCACCGGCGAATATCGCACCAGGCTGACCGGGTTTTTCCTGCCCGGCCGATAGATCTTATCGCTACTATTCTCCTTGTCCTTGGCAATGGCCACCAGTTCCACCCGGTCCTGCAGCCCTGCTTTCCGGAGGGCATCAGCTGCGACATTAAGATGGCCCTTGCCGCCGTCGATAACCAGCAGGTCCGGGAGTTCAGCCTGTTTGTCATGCATGGTAAAACGCCTGGTCAGGACCTCAGCCATCATGCGGTAATCATCAGGCTCATGGGCGCCGCTGATGGAATAATGCCTGTATTCCCCTGGCGCTTTTTCCCCTTCCCGAAAGCAGACAAGGGAGCCCACCGGCTGTTTGCCTCCGATATTGGAGATATCCAGGCATTCAACCCGTGCCGGGAATGAGCGCAGGTGTAATCTGGTCTGCAGATTCCTGGCCAGTTCCTGCCAGCTTCTTTCCCGGTTTTCCTGCTCAATGAGTATCTGTTTGGCATTTGCTGCGGCCATGTGCAACAGTTTCAGCCCTTCGCCGCGTTGTGGTACCCGCAGCTGAAGCCCCCTGCCCCGGAAATCTCCCAGCCATGCAACAAGTGAAATGTGGTCCGCAACCTGGAACGGCAGCAGCAGTTCATCCGGGACCGCCTGTTCCCTGGCGTAGTATTGCCGCAGGACCTCTCCCAACACCTCGCTGTCATCGCCGATGGGATCCAGGAGGAAAAACACCTGCTGCCCGCAGACCATGCCCTGCCGGACATTCATAACAGCGACACCGACTCCGGCACCTTTTCGCACATACCCGATAACATCCTGGTCCCGGTCCAGATTGCTGACCACCACCTGCTTCTCCAGGGTTTTTACCAGGGCCTGGAGCTGGTCACGGACCAGGGCCGCCTTTTCAAACTCCAGCGCTTCAGATGCTCTCTTCATCTCGGTTTCCAACTGCGCCCGCAGCTGCCTGTTCCTGCCCTCCAGGATCATGAGCACATTATCAACCATTCGCCTGTATTGTCCTTTTGCAACCCTGCCGCTGCAGGGGGCCAGGCACCGGCCCATCTGGTAGTTGAGGCAGGGCCGCTCCCTTTTCCTAATGTGCCTGCCTTTGCATCTGCGCAGGGGGAAAAGCCGGTTGATGAGGCCCAGGGTATTGCGCATGGCCCCGGCTGAGGCATAGGGCCCGAAATACCTGCTGCCGTCTTTTATGCGGCGGCGGGTCATATAGACCCTGGGCCAATCTTCTCCCACGGTCACCTTTATGCGGGGATAACTCTTGTCATCCTTTAATTCAATATTAAACCGCGGCCGGTATTTCTTGATCAGTGAGGCCTCAAGGATGAAAGCCTCTTTTTCCGTATGGGTCAGGATGGTCTCAATTACGGCAACCTTTCCGAGGAGCAGGACCGTCTTGGGCGAGACCTTCGGGTTGGCCCGCTGGTAGGAAGAGACCCTTTTGCGCAGATTCTTGGCCTTGCCCACATAGAGGATCTGCCCCTGCCGGTCCTGCATGAGATACACGCCCGGCCGGTTGGGCACGGTCCGCAGAAAATCCGCAGTCAACACCCCTATCCCGGGCTTGCTCTTCCGGGGAGCAGAAACAGAACTGTTATCACTTTCCAGGTGGGACATATGAAATTAGTGCATAAGGCTTTGCTTTATTTCATTTAAGGCCAATGGATAAATACCATTAAATGCAATTGCATCACAATGGGCTGTAATTGCTTTCAGATTGCCAACAGATTAAATATATGCCATCATAAATCGGTATAACAGACATTATAAATATATTTGCTTTGCATGCGGCAAAATCATTCTGAAGGAATATACTGCATACAGGCAGTACCAGAAAGAACAAAAAGATGAAACTGGTAACAGCAGACCAGATGCGGTACCTTGATAACATTGCCATAAATGTTTTCAAGGTCCCCTCGCTTGAATTGATGGAGAATGCCGGCCGCAGGACCGTTGAGGCCATGCTGGACAGATACGGCGATCCGCAGGGTAAAATGGTTGCCATCTTTGTCGGCCCCGGCAACAATGGCGGCGACGGCCTGGTCATCGCCCGGCTTCTGGCCGCCGCAATGGCCCGTCCCATAGTTTATATGCTTGTTACTGCAGCCAAACTTAAAGGCGATGCAGCTGTCAACTACGCAAGGCTTCAGGAGTTCCCCGTAAAAATTGTTGCAGTATCAGATGCTGCAGACCTGCATGGAACACCGGCAATTCTCGCTGATTGCTGGACCGTGGTGGATGCCATGTTCGGCACCGGTCTCACCAGGGAGGTCACAGGGATTTTTGCCGCAGTCGTGGATCAGATTAACGCAGCGGACTGCCCTGTGGTCGCGGTGGATATTGCCTCAGGTCTCAACGCTGACAGCGGCAGGATCCTGGGCAGCTGCGTGCAGGCGGAAATTACCGTGACCTTCGGCCAGGCCAAGATCGGCCAGGTTATCCATCCCGGCCGCGAATACTCCGGTTTACTTGAAGTTGCAGACATAGGAATTCCCGACAAAGCTGTTGCCGAAGCAGACATCCGCCTGGAGCTTCTCGATAAAGAGGTGGGCAGATGGCTGCCGCCAAGGGCTCCCCTGGCGCATAAGGGCACATACGGCCACCTGCTCATAATGGCCGGCTCCTCAGGCAAAACAGGCGCCGCCCTGCTCTGCGGCCTGGGAGCGTTGCGGTCCGGTGCCGGCCTTGTTTCCCTCTGTGTGCCGTATGATCTGGACCACATAATAGAAACAAGCCTGTGGGAGGTTATGACGGTTCCCCTGCAGTCAACGGCCAAGGGTATACTCTCCATCGAGGATTATCGGGTTATCCAGGATGCGCTGCACAATAAACGGGCGCTTGCCATAGGCCCAGGCATCGGCACGGCGGAAGAAACAGCCGAACTCATGGTAAAGCTCTACACCGAAATAGAATTGCCGATGCTGGTTGATGCCGACGGCCTTAATATCCTGGCCCGGGATACCAGCCTGCTCCAAAATGCGCCGGGGCCGAGGATCTTGACCCCGCATCCCGGTGAAATGGCCCGGCTCACTGGCCTTTCAACCGGAGAGATACAGGAAAACCGGCTTGACGTCACCCGGGATTTTGCTGCGCAACACAAGGTGCATGTGGTTTTAAAGGGAGCCGATACCCTGGTATGCGACCCGGAAGGCAACCTAGCCGTCAATCCCACCGGCAATCCCGGCATGGCGTGCGGCGGCATGGGTGATGTGCTTACCGGCCTCATTGGCGGCTTTCTGGCCCAAGGGCTTTCTCCCTGGCAGGCAAGCTGCCTTGGCGTGTACTGCCACGGCCTGGCCGGTGACCGGCTGGCAGAAGAGACCGGGGCCGGATACCTGGCCTCGGAAGTGGCAAATGAGCTGCCCTATGTGCTGCAAGATTTGAGAGATTTTAAATGAAATTAAGGGTTGTCCTGGATGATGAATACTAAGCAAGATGTAGTCTCACTTATCGTAAAATGCCATTTCACGCAGCCGAGCAGTGACCGTCAATCGTCGGCAGTAGTATATTTGCCGACAACAAAGATCGGATAAGCGACTTGGCGGAGTAGCCCTCAAGGGGTGCGACTTTCCGATGTCGCCAGTTCTTTGGGAGCAACGCAGGGCAGTTCGACGCAGTCGAACCAAATGATTGGCTGCCCTTTTCGGTTCATTTTTAGGCAAGCAAAAACAAACATAAAGAAAAGATATTACATTGCTCCATCAGTTTAGTTATTGGCTTATGTTAACAATTAGTTATAACATTGTAATATACTGAATCAGCTAGTCCGAACCTTATAAATAACATGAGGAGACACCATCCATGTTGACAGCAAAAGACATCATGACAACAAACGTGATCACCGTACGCAAGGATACCCCGGTAAAAAAACTTGCTGAAATTCTCTGGAAGAACAAAATCAGCGGTGCTCCCGTGCTTGATGAGGACGGGAACGTGGTCTCCGTGGTAACGGAAAGCGACCTCATCGACCAGAACAAGAAAGTGCATATCCCTACCATGATAAGCATACTCGACTCGGTGATCTTTCTTGAAAGCTCCAAAAAAACGGAAAAGGATATCAAAAAAATGGCCGGCAACACGGTGCAGGACATATGCGCCATGGAACTGGTATCAGTATCGGAGGATACCGGCCTGGACGAAATTGCCACGATCATGTCAGAGAAAAAACTGCACACCCTGCCCGTTATGAGGGATGACAAGCTGATCGGTGTCATAGGCAAGAGTGATATTATCCGCTCCATGGCAAACCCGTCCGGACAATAAATGCGGGAAGGGGGTATGGAACACTCTCAGGAGTCAGAATTTATTGCGTATGAAGAAGTCCTCACCACCTTTAATCCAAGTGATAAGGCCATTCTGAAATCAATATTGGATGCCGAAGGCATTGCCTATTTTTTACAGGGTGAACATGCTGCTACATATGTATATCATGCCATCCCGGTAAGACTGATGGTCAGGAAGGACCAGGTCGATCTGGCAAAGGAAATTTTAAAAGACTTCAATATAAAATCCACATTTAGCGGTCTTAGTCATTTGGCTGACAATAATGAATAAGTAAAACAGCAATCTGTATTAGGGATGGTTCAATACAGCTATATCCCGAAATACCGGATTTAGCCACAGGCGACAAAAGCTGCACAGTTGCAGCTTTTTTTAACTTCTATAGGGGAAATAACTGCAAAAAAAGACACATAAAAGTTGTTATGAATAGGAGAAAG
>Ga0111148_1027_pt1 | contig 20877 bp, 19 predicted proteins | sample DeeMarSeWOR28_12_FD_80359 | JGI IMG/M metagenome (GOLD analysis project Ga0111148, IMG submission 80359) | Desulfobacterales bacterium SG8_35 | reverse complement strand
TTACAGGATCCGTAAAAAATATCCCGTTTACCAGTGGGGCCGCTTAACAGCAATGCATTCTAAGCGCAATACCTGTCCGCATCGTGTTTTTTACAATACGGACAAAGTCGTCGCCCGGCAGAAACTGCTGTAAAGCAGGTAAGATCGTGACATCACATCATGGCAAACGGAGCTAAGCAGGGAGTAAATAACTACAGCGAGGTGGAATATCGCCAGAAATGGTTGTACCAGCTGCAGTCCGAGTTTAAGCAGATATGCAGCTGGCACAGGATTAAACTTGCGGTCCCAGCCTTCAGGATCAGTGACAGCCGGGCAATTCTTGGTTCATGGGACCCTGATACCCGGACGATAAGTATCTCTTCTATCCTGATAAATGAATATTCATGGGATTCTGTAATCAATGTGCTCAAGCATGAAATGGCGCACCAGTATGTCCATGAACACATGGGCCGGGAAATGGAGCAGCCCCATGGTCACTCTTTTACTGAAGCCTGTCAGAAGTTTGGCGTCTTATTCCCCTTTAATACAAGCTCTGGCGATACCCCGAAAGTTTTTACTGCAGCCGGGCAGCATGATTGTGATCCCGAGTATGACAGGAAGGTGGGCAAGGTGCGGAAAATGCTTTCCCTGGCCGGGAGCGGCAACAGGCATGAGGCTGCGGCCGCAATGAGCAAGGCCAACCGTTTTATCCGGAAATATAATCTTGAGAGGCTCGACAGCCGGGAACAATCACGCTACTGCTATGAGATCATCAACACCGGAAAGAAGAGGCTGCATGCCATAGAGCGCAGAATAGCAGGCCTGCTTATGGATTATTTTTATGTGGATATCGTTTATGCAGAGCTTTTCGATCCTGAAAGGCTTGAGGCGCACAAGACAATTGAACTGCTTGGCACTCTGGAAAATATTGCCATTGCAAGGCATGTCTATGACTTTTTAAGGCACAGGGTCGAGCTTCTCTGGCAAAACTACAGAAAAGCGTATAACATTCCGGGAAGATTGAGAAAAACCTATATTCTCGGGCTTCTGCAGGGCTTCCGGGAAAAACTTGAAACAGAAGAGCGAAAGCATGATCTGTCTGCAGGGAGACCGGCAGGCAGGGATAAATACAAAACCTTAAGCGCGCTGATAGTTGCAAAAGATCCCGGTTTGTTGGAATATATGGCTCAGCGGTTTCCACGATTGCGCAAGGTTCAATACCGTTCATCAAGGATCTTTTGTGCGCATACATATACTGCCGGAAAGTCAGAGGGCAGGAAAATTACTATTCATAAAGCGGTCAAGCATGAAGACGGAAACCTGGGAAGACTCCTGGGCAACTGATACGAAATTTTACAGAGTAATATACCTCTTGCCTTAATGTGATGTGCATACATTTATTTGCTTGATTTGTTTAAAATCTGCTGTTATTATTGCCTTATTAGTTGTGCAGTGCCTGTTAGTTGCCGGGCTCAAAAATGAACCGCACAATCAAGACTTATGGATTGTGTGGTTTTTTTATTGAGGGCAGAAAACAGCCTGCCAGCCCGCTTGAACAAGTCGGGTTTTTCTTATTAAGTGGCTCGTCAGAGCCTTATACAAAGGAGTTAAGAAGTGAAAGAAGGTACAGTAAAATGGTTTAATGCGTCCAAGGGTTTCGGTTTTATCGAGCAGGATAATGGCGGTGATGTTTTTGTGCATTATTCAGCAATAAAAACAGATGGTTTCAAAACCCTTGATGAGGGTGCCAGGGTTCAATTCGAGGTTGTCGAAGGCCCCAAAGGCCCAGCTGCTGACAATGTTGTCCAGTTATAAGACCAGCTAAAGAATTCAATAAAAAAAGCCCCGCTTGATGCGGGGCTTTTTTTATTGCTTATGCAGTAAACATTAACCGCAGTTGCAGCCGGGTCCACATGCATCTGCATCATCTGAAGAACCGCAGCCGCAGCCGGAGCTTAAGCTGGAAGCTGCCTGGGCTATTTCCTCAGCTGTTGGTTCACGCACTTCAACGACATTGACATCAAAATGGAGTTGCTTGCCGGCCATGGGATGGTTGAGATCAACCGTTACGGTATCATTGTCATTTACCTTTGCCACAGTAATCATAAAGGGCCCGCGGGGTCCCTGGGCCTCGAAGGCCATGCCGGGTTTGATTTCAACATCAGCTGGAAACTGGCTTTTGGGAATATCCTGGAAAAGGTCGTCCTTAATTGGGCCATAGGCATCTTCCGGCTCAATGACCAATTTGGCATTGTCGCCGGCTGTCCTGCCCATGAGCGCTTTTTCGAGACCCGGGATTATCTGGCCGGTCCCTGCAATAAAGCCTAAGGGCTGGCCGGCGGGGGATTTATCTATCTCCTGCCCGGATTCCAGGGTCAGCGTGTATTCAATAGCCACGTACATTTTATCTGCAATATTCATTTGCATCCTCCTGTGAAATAAAAAAATATCCCGATGAAACCTGAAAAGCATGTTCCATCGGGGGTCCAATTCCGTTTATTACTTTAAGGCATAAGCTGGTAATGTCAACCACTGCCATTGTTTTTTGCTCTTAAGACGCAAGAGCATCGGTTTCCGGCGCGACAATAACCGGGTATTCTCAGGGAAACTTTTATGTGGTATATTGGAAAAAACAGTACATAAAATTTGCATTCCATCTGATGCAGCCTGATCATGGAATTGAAATATCGCGTCCATGCATTTGAAGAAACGTATGACTTTTTCCAAAGGGGTGGAAATGCCGGAAAATGTATTAAGTGGTGACCAGTTGGCTTGGGCATTGGTGGCTGAGAAAGAGCCGTCCACTATCTGTAAACAGGCGAATGTGCAGTATGATTTTGTCGCAAACAAGTTCATCATGCAATGCTATGGACAGGAAATTTACGTGGACGTTTCAAGTTATACAATTGGAAGTCACTCCCCCTTGGGAGAAAAACTTTTACACGGGCTGGGTCATTTTTTTGATCTGGCGGTTCTTTGGTATCTGGGCAAAGCAAGAAATATTCCATCTTCAGGGCAGATGATCAGCCCTGCCAGCCTGAGCGGTGGTGAAATTTTCCAACGGGGAACCCATGTGCTGCCCCTGGACCAGATAGCTGCCAGGTATGGCAGGGATGTTGAGGGTTTTTATGAGAGAGGCTCGGAGCTTGGCGGGCAGCAGATGGAGTACGGGGATGTTTCCTTGCGGCTGTTTCCGTTCCCCCGGGTCCCGGTGACCATTATCCTGTGGGAGGCTGACGAGGAATTTCCTGCCCGCGCCGACATGTTTTTTGACGCAACCTGTGAACAGCATCTGCCTACGGATGTTATCTGGTCCACAGCAATGACCTCTGTTCTTATAATGTTGTAAGCGACGTCCGCAAGCACCTTTTGGGTCCGCATAGAAGTCTACTCTATAAATACAAGGAGGCTCCACATGGAGTTTAAAGAACGTGTTCCTGAATACGGCGTGGAATATCTTGGTCTGCACAGCCTGAACGAAGTGCACTGGAACCTTACCACCCCGGCACTGTATGAATTTGCCATACGCAGGTTTGAAGGACAGCTCGCCCATCATGGTCCCCTGGTGGTCTCAATGGGGCAGCATACCGGCCGTGCGGCCAAGGATAAATACATCGTTGACGAACCTGAAACCAGCAGTGATATATGGTGGAGCAAGATCAATGTCAGCTACCCGGAAGAGCGCTTTGAGGGACTGTTCAACCGTATGCTTGCCTATCTGCGCGGAAAAACAGTATATATTCAGGACTGTTATGCAGGGGCGGATTCCCGGTACCGCTATCCGGTGCGGGTCATAACCACCTTTGCCTGGCATTCAATTTTTGTCAGGAATATGTTCATTCTACCTCCTGAGGATAATGAGGTCATACGCAGGTTTGTGCCAGAGTTCACGGTACTCCACTGTCCTAATTTTCATGCTGACAGCGATGACGACGGAACCCGCAGCGGCACCTTTGTGGCGCTCAATTTGAGCCGGAAACTCATTATAATAGGGGGAACCGCCTATGCCGGGGAAATAAAGAAATCCATTTTCTCCGCCCTTAATTTTCTTTTGCCGGGCAAGAATATTCTTCCCATGCACTGTTCAGCCAACGTCAATAAGAATGACCCTGATGACGTGGCCATCTTTTTTGGGCTTTCAGGAACAGGGAAAACAACACTGTCAGCTGATCCGGACAGGGTTCTTGTGGGTGACGATGAGCATGGCTGGTCGGATAAGGGCATCTTTAATTTTGAGGGAGGCTGTTATGCCAAGGTGATCCGGCTCTCCAAGGAGGCAGAACCGGAAATTTATTCCACCACAAGGCGTTTTGGCACTATCCTGGAAAATGTCACTATTGATCCTGTGACAAAAAAGCTGGACCTGGATGATGACTCCATGACAGAAAATACCAGGGCCTCATATCCGCTCTCGCACCTTCCCAATTATGTTAAATCCGGGATGGCCGTTCATCCGCGCTCAATTATCATGCTCACTGCAGATGCTTTCGGCGTTATGCCGCCGGTGGCCAGGCTGTCAACAGAACAGGCCATGTATCATTTTATAAGCGGTTATACGGCAAAGGTGGCGGGCACGGAAAAAGGAGTTACTGAGCCGGTGGCAACGTTTTCAGCCTGTTTTGGGGCGCCTTTCATGATGCGGCATCCCTCGGTATATGCCCAGCTTCTTGAAAAGAAAATCCAGGACCATAACGCAACCTGCTGGCTGGTCAATACAGGCTGGACCGGAGGACCCTATGGGGTTGGCAGAAGAATGGAAATACATTATACCCGGGCGCTTCTGAATGCAGCCCTGGACGGTGTTCTGCATGATGTGGAAATGTATGAGGATCCTCTGTTCGGTTTCCAGGTCCCGGTCTCAGCGCCCGGAGTGCCGGCGGACATCCTTAACCCACGCAATACCTGGACTGACAAGGAAGCCTATGACGCACAGGCCCGGAAACTTGCCCTGCTTTTTGAGGAAAATTTTGCCCAGTTCAGGGAGAGTGTCCCTGCTTATGTTATTGGCGCAGGGCCCAGGATAGCCTGATGCCCAGCATAGTCACGCTGTAGTAGTCCCAGCAATCTCGTAGGTCTCGCCGGCAAATTCCACCCGGTCGCCGTTTCTGAGTTTCCGGCCGCGTTGGACCTCTACAGCCCCGTTCACCCTGACCTCTTCATTGGCAATACGGAACTTGGCCTCTGCGCCATCCTGCACAACATTTGCGAGTTTGAGCAACTGGGAGAGTCTGATGGTTTCGGTATGTATCGTTATGGAAACCATGGGCAACAGTTTAGCCGGCCTGTAAGCGGCCTCTTGTAAAACTGTCCTGCTTATTCGCTTTTGTTGAAACGGTCTGTTTCGGCAATGACTTCAAGCAGTTTAAGGGCCTCGTCAAACAGCTTGTTAGCTTCTTCCGTTTTGCCCTGGGAAACTAATTTCTTGCCTTCCTCCACCATCTGGTTGATTGTTTCCCGCTGATTCCGGGACATTTCATAGCCCTTGGCCATCATAGTGTTGATGGTGGCAATTTTGTCATCCGGTCCGCTTGATTTGCTGCCCGAAGAAGAGCAGCCGGCAACTGCAAGCAAGATGATGAGAAGCCCAATGATCAGTTTTGATTTCATTTTTGCCAGTCTCCTTAAGTAAATATTGATTTTCCAGAAATCTGATAATCATGAAAAATAATTTCTGATGCGGTTAGTTAATTCGGGGAGACATATTACAGTATATGGGCATTTATACCTAGTTATTTTCTTTTTCGCAAACGAATTGCTGCCGGGGTGACCTCCACCAGCTCATCATCGTTAATAAAGGCAATGCAATCTTCAAGGCTCAGGAGGCTTGGGGGAGTGAGAATTACGTTTTCATCCGAGCCCGAAGCCCGCATATTTGTAAGCTTTTTGCCTTTCGCAGGATTGACCACTAGATCACCGGACCGGCAATGTTCTCCGATTATCTGCCCTTTGTAGATCTTAACACCGGGTCCCAGAAAGAGTGTGCCCCGCTCCTGCAGATTAAACAGGGCATAAGCCACGGTTGTGCAATCCTCTTTGGCCACCAGAACGCCACTGGTCCTGTTTGTAATTTCTCCGGCATAAGGACCGTATCCTGCAAAAACATAGTTCATTACACCCATGCCTTTGGTCAGGGTGAGAAATTCGCTGCGAAAGCCTATAAGGCTGCGGGTGGGGACCTTGTATGCCAGGCGGATCATCTCGTTGCGTCGGTTCATGCCCAGCATCTGCCCTTTGAGGCTGCCCAGCTTTTCAATGACAGTACCCTGGTAATTTTCATCAACGTCAATAGTGAGCTCCTCATAAGGTTCAAGGGTTTGGCCGCCCTCTTCTTTCATGATAACCACTGGGCGTGTTACCTGGAACTCGTAACCTTCACGCCGCATTTTTTCAATGAGGATTGAAAGATGAAGCTCCCCCCGGCCCGATACCTTGAAACCGGCCCCGCCACCGAGGGCCTGGACCTGCAGGGCAACATCACCCAGGGTCTCCCGGAAGAGCCTGTCCTCAATCTGGCGAGAGGTGACAAATTGTCCGTCCTGACCTGCAAAAGGCGAGTCATTGGGAATAAAGTGCATGGCGATTGTGGGGGGATCAATATCAATGAGAGGTAATGGCTTTGGGCTATACGGGTCAGTAAAGGTTACCCCTACAGTGATATCATCCAGGCCTGCCACTGCAATAATTTCTCCGGCTTGTGCTTTTTGCACCGGTATCTTCTGGTCACGTTCAAATGTGAAAATTTTGGAAATACGGACAGGGGAGAGGCTGCCATCCCTTTTTGCCACCACCAGGTTCTGATTTATATTAATGGTGCCGTTTACTACCTTGCCAATGCCCAGCTTGCCGAGGTAAGGTGAGTAATCGATGGTGTTTACCTGCATCTGTAGAATCCCTGCAGGGTCTCCGGCCGGCGGGGGGATGAACTCAATAATTTTTTCAAACAGAGGATCCAGGGTGGCGTCATCAAGGGAGTCCTCGGCATTAATCAGAGCATACCCGCCTTTTGCCGAAGCATATATTACAGGAAAATCCAGTAATGTATCAGGAGCCTCCAGTTTGACAAAAAGATCAAATACCTGGTCTACCGCCCAGTTGGGACGGGCAGCCGGCTTGTCTATTTTATTGATGACCACCAGGGTGGGCAAAGAAATGGCCAGGGCCTTTTTCAGGACAAAATAGGTCTGAGGCATGGGGCCTTCCTGGGCATCAACTAAAAGCAGGCAGCCATCGGCCATACGCAGGACCCTTTCAACCTGGCCGCCGAAATCAGCGTGGCCCGGGGTATCTATGATATTGATCCAGTAATCCTTGTAGCGGAATGAGCCGTTTTTGGCTGCAATGGTAATGCCCCGTTCTTTTTCCAGGTCCATTGAATCCATGACCCTTTCCGCCATGGCCTGGTTGTCCCTGTACATGCCGCTCTGTTTGAAAAACTGGTCAACCAGGGTGGTCTTGCCGTGGTCTACATGGGCAATGATGGCAATATTTCTGATCTGTTTCTGATCCATATATGAAAAGCTCCTCGGGGCAGCAATTGCATCTCCCCACCGCCGCATGCGCACGCGCAGCAGAACCCGCGGGAAATCACTTTAGAAAAAGGGTATTATTTGTTAGCAGAATCGTGCGCTGTTCCTTTGCAAAAAAAGAGCACATCCTTAAAGTATTCTGTCTGAATTAGCAAGAAAATAATTGTCAGGAGCATGGAGGAGCATTACTATTCTGTAAAATATTACGTGATAAATCGGTACTGCATACCTTACGTATCCTTATCACAAAAAGAACGTTTCAAGGAGAATGATATAATGTGTATTGATGTCAGAAAAACCTGCGAATGCGGCAGTCATACTGTACAGTTTCACTTGCGGGACAATGTCATGATGCCGCAGGTTATTGCCCGCCTTTTCTGCCCATCCTGCCCGGGTGACAGCGCTTTTGACAGTACAACGATGCTGTGCGACAATGACTGGATCATCAAATACGATATGGATCTGGCCTGTGGACTGCTGGCAAAAAAACTGCAAATTGACCAGGAAGAGGTGACGCCGGAATTTATTTTCGATAATGGCTATGCCTGCTGGCAGGAAATGTACCCGGGAGAAAAAGAAGACATTCAGGAGGACCGGAAAAAGATCATTGCATTGCTGCAGCAGGACCGCAACGTTTATCTTCAGGCCATGCAGGACTGGAATATTGAACGGATAGAAAGGCTTAAGTCAGCCGGATGGCGCAAGGTACTGCAGGCTTGAAGGACCGTGCGGCACCCGGTTTTTTTCCTTCTTAACATTACCATTTTTCAAGATGCACCCGTTCCGGCTTAAAGCGGGTCCGGGGTTCAAGGCTTTCTGCAGCCCAGCCCAAGGCAATGCCGCACATGGGGATGATGTTTTCCGGCAGAGAGAACAGGCTGCGTATGCCATCTATTCGATCCGGGCGCGGATGCATGCCAAGCCAGCAGGAGCCAAGGCCAAGCGCAGTTGCTGCCAGCAGGATATTTTCCACTGCCGCACTTAGGTCCTGGAGCATATAGGAGACCTCATTGGCATGGGCCCTGTTGATGTCGCCGCAGACGATAACTGCGGCCGGGGCCTGGCGCAGCATCTGCCCATTTGGAAGAATTTTTACAATATTATCAAGTTGTTTCCTGTCACGTATGAGCAGAAAATGCCAGGGATCCCTGGCAACAGCTGATGGCGCTGCCATTGCTGCTTCAAAAAGGTCATTAAACATGGCAGCAGGGATTTCCCTGTTTTCAAATTTACGCACACTTCTTCTGCGGTAAATGAAATCCAGTGATGGGTTCATTCCGAGGCCTCCCAATTTTTTTATTTCTACTGTTCTACGTCACAGCCTGTTTATTTTTGCAAAAAACGTAAACTTTTTTGACACTAATTGTCATGGTGTTGCTCTAAATTCGTAAACAGATTTGGCACGCAGCAGAATATGTTGTCCTTCATGACATAAATTATTGTAGGAAGAAACGGGCAATATTTAGAGATTAAAAAAAATATGTACTTTTATCAAAGACTATCTTTGAAATTATTTTTGCGGTCTCTGTTGCTAAGTTATTGAAATTGAATAAAAAAATATTGAGTTCAATAAAGGGACAATATGAATCATTATTAAAATATTGAAAATTTTATAAGGTGTCCGCTTTGTTTCCTGTTCTTTTCTTAAATAAAGTGACCGATTTGTCATAGATATTGCATGCAAATTGAGAATGTGTATATTACTGTTTGGCCCGGCACCTGATTTTTTACATTAACCTATGCATGAAAAAATATTACAGCATCTTCATTTAAAACAAAAATTCTAACAGAGGAATCTGGCGATGCGTTGTCCAAAATGCGGCTTTATTTCTTTTGATCATTTGACTTCCTGCACGAAATGCGGGAAGGATATTGCCGAAGTAGCTTCCGAGTTGCAGGGCACTTCCATTAAAACTGAAAGTCCGATGTTTCTCAGTGCGGCCCTGGCGGCTTTTGCCGATAGGGAGGAATCCTTTGAAGAGCACGCCATGGAAGCTGAAGTTGGGGAAGGGATCGACTTTTCCATGGAGGATGAACCTGTTGAGGAAGAAGCAGTTGCAGCGGCCGAAGCGGAAGAGGATATTGATTTTTCCATAGAGCAGGAAGAGGAACAAGCGGACATCAGCCTTGCAGAGGCAGAGGCGGAAGAGGCTGCCGGCACCGAGGAAGAGACTGAGGAGTCTGTTGATCTGGCTCTTGAGGCGGAGGCTGCGGAAGAGGCTGAGTCTGAAGCATCTGAAGAAGAAACTTTTGAGGAACTTGACTTCATGGGCACCCCAGAAGAGGAAGAAGAGGGCGGCCTGGAATTTGATCTTGAAGATTTTCTAGAGGATGATGAGGAGAAATAAGCAACAGCATTTGATCTTTCCCGACATCCTTATTGACCGAGCCTTTCCTCCCATCTTTTGTCGGCCTCGTAAAGATCTCCGCCTACAGGTTTTGAGCCTGTAATACCTTGTGAGAATATTGGCCCTGTGAATGCCTGAACAAGTTTTCCTGGAAACCGCATCTTTTGTCAGCCTCGTTAAGAATCTCCGCCGACAGGTATTGCGCCCGTAATGAGTTGAAAACATCGGCCCTGTGAATGCCTGAACAAGTTTTCCTGGAAACTGCATCTTTTGTCGGCCTCGTGAAGCTCTCCGCCGACAGGTATTGCGCCCGTAATGAGTTGAAAACATCGGCCCTGTGAATGTCTGAACCGACTGTTACGCATATAGCATCTTTTGGAGCCAGGGCAATGGCTCTCGCCATTGATTTCGCTCTGCTTGCAGTAACACAGGTCTTCCTGTTTGTCCTGCCAGCCAGCCTGCTTCTTGACAAAGTGATACACCTTGATCTGCTGTCAATTCTTACCGTGTACACTTCTTATTTTGTCGTATTCTGCGCGAGTTTTGTTCTTTTGCACATGGTGTATTTTATCCTCTTCCATGCCTGGTCCGGGCAGACAATCGGGAAAATGGTAATGGGTATCAGAGTAGTCTCGACGGAGAACAAAGAGGTTTCCCCGGCGGTTGCCTTTTTACGCTGGACGGGCTACATTTTATCTTTCATTCCCCTGGCTACAGGTTTTCTCTGGTCGGCGGTCGACAAAGATCGCTGCTCCTGGCATGACAGGCTGGCGCAGACCAGGGTAGTATCAGCAGAAATGACTTGACAAGGAATTTATCCTTCCATATAGTTGCCTCTCAATTTTTGGGTGGCGCCGAGATAGCTCAGTCGGTAGAGCATCGGACTGAAAATCCGAGTGTCCCTGGTTCGAATCCTGGTCTCGGCACCATTTAATTGCAGAAGGAGCTGCGCATTGCCTGCGGCTCCTTTTTTATTAGGCTGCAGAATACGATACCGGTAACGGCTCAAGAATTAAGGGTACAGGCAAAAGGAGGGCTTTTCCCGGGAGCAGAGGCGTTTGGTTTTTGTCATTTTTGCTTGACAGGAAAGAGCTAAACGTGTATACCGCACGCCGCATATTAAAGATCATTTCTTTGCGCAGAGATATTTTATTAGATCAATCGGTTGCCTAACAGGCTAATGCTTGAGTTCATCCAGGCTGTGAGGGCAGCTTCTTCTTTTGGCTCATTTTTGTAGAAGGACGGAATTGGGTTGGCGCCTGCTGCCACTTAGTCTGAAGTGGCGAGCAGGTTATTTGTTTTTGTCAGTATAATATCAGTGCATCGATGCAGCAGTTTATAACAATTAAAGAGATGTATTTTGGGTGTAAATATGCTACCCAGGTATTACTAGAGGAAAGTTTGAGGAAGTAACAATGAAAGCGAAATTGGACAAGTTAAGAAATATTGGGATCAGTGCCCATATTGACTCCGGGAAAACCACTCTGACCGAGCGTATTCTCTTCTACACGCAAAGAATTCACGCCATACATGAAGTGCGGGGTAAGGATGGTGTTGGGGCCAAGATGGATTCCATGGAACTGGAAAAGGAAAGGGGCATCACCATCCAGTCGGCAGCGACCTATTGCAACTGGAAAGGTCTTGCCATCAATATCATTGATACTCCGGGCCATGTTGACTTTACCATTGAGGTGGAAAGAGCCCTCAGGGTCTTGGATGGAGCTGTGCTGATATTATGCTCCGTTGGCGGTGTCCAGTCCCAGAGCATCACGGTCAATCGCCAGATGACCCGCTACAAGGTGCCACGCATTGTCTTTATCAACAAATGTGACCGTACAGGTGCCAATCCCTACAGGGTTGCCCGGCAGGTCAGGGACAAACTTGACCTTAATGCCGTTCTGTTGCAGATCCCTATAGGCCTTGAAGGAGACCTGAAGGGGATTGTTGACCTGGTGACCATGAAGGCCCTCTATTTTGAAGGTGCCAATGGCGAGACCATCAGGGAAGCAGAAATTCCGGCAGAACTCCGGGAAGAGGCAGAGGCAAAGAGGGAGGAACTTCTTGACGCCGCCTCCATGTTTTCAGAAGAACTGATGGAGGCAATCCTGGAAGGAACCCCCACCGAGGAGATGATCCGCAGAGCAGTCCGGGCCGGCACCCTCAGCCTGGAACTGGTACCGGTTTTCATGGGGTCAGCTTACAAAAATAAAGGGGTCCAGCCCATGCTTGATGCGGTTGCCGATTACCTTCCCGCCCCCAAAGATATTAAAAACACAGCCCTTGACCTCGAGAATGAAGAGCAGGAGATCACTCTGGTTCCCGATCCTGCCGCACCGCTGACTTCCCTGGCCTTCAAACTTGAAGACGGCCGCTATGGACAGCTGACCTATATCAGGATCTACCAGGGCACCATGAAAAAAGGTGATACCATTATCAACAGCCGTGATGGCAAAAAGGTAAAGGTCGGTCGCCTGGTGCGCATGCATTCGGACGAGATGGAGGATATTGAAGAGGCTAGCGCCGGTGACATTGTCGCTCTTTTCGGTATTGACTGCGCCTCGGGTGACACCTTCACATCCCCGAATATCTCTGTGTCCATGAGTTCCATGCATGTGCCTGAACCGGTTATTTCCCTGGCAATTCTTCCGGTTGACAACAAGGCCCAGGTTAATATGTCAAAGGCCCTCAACCGCTTCACCAAGGAGGACCCGACCTTCAGGACTTATGTGGACCATGAGACCAACGAAACAATTATTTCAGGCATGGGTGAACTCCACCTCGAGGTCTATATAGAGCGCATGAAGCGTGAATATAAGGCCGAGGTCCAGGTGGGGCAGCCCCAGGTCGCCTATCGCGAAACAATTACCCAGAGATCGGACTTTAATTACACCCATAAGAAGCAGACCGGCGGTTCAGGCCAGTTCGGCCGTGTTGCAGGCTACATGGAGCCCATGGAAGAAGGCGAATACGAGTTTGTGGACCAGATTGTCGGGGGGTCTATTCCCCGCGAATTTATCTCATCCTGTGACAAGGGCTTCCAGAAAAGCTTGGTAAAAGGTTCCCTGGCCGGCGCTCCTATCACGGGGGTAAGGGTGGCTATCAATGATGGGGCCTCCCACGCGGTTGATTCCTCTGACGTTGCATTTCAGCTTGCAGCCATAGGCGCTTTCAAGGAGGGTTACCAGAAGGCAAAACCTGTTATCCTTGAGCCCATCATGAAAGTTGCCGTTGAAGGACCCTCAGAGTTTCAGGGAGCGGTCATGGGCAGTTTGAATCAGAGGCGCGGTATTATTGTAGGTACAGTTGAGGAGGCGAATTATACTTCGGTGGAGGCCGAGGTTCCATTATCGGAAATGTTTGGCTACTCTACCGTATTACGTTCCCTAACCCAGGGCAAAGCGGAATTTACCATGGAGTTTGCCACCTATAAGCAGGTGCCCAAGTCAGTTTCCGAGGAAATAATCAAGAAATTCCAGGAAGAGAAACAGAAGTCATAAGTAATGACCTTTATTAATTAGGTTTTCAGGAGTTGTATTATGCAGAAAGAGGATTTGATCAAGAAAAACCCGTTGCGCGTCCTTAATCCCTTAACTCCGGAATCGCTGCCTGATCACCGTATGGGGTTGATTATGGCACGGGCCGGACTGGGCAAGACCGCTATTCTGGTTCAGATTGCCATGGACAGCATGTTGCGGGGTCAGAAGGTGCTGCATGTGAGTATCGGTGAAGGCCTGGAGAAAGCCAAGGCCTGGTATGAGGATATTTTTAAATATATCGCCGGGGGTTTTCAGCTGGAAAATGCCTCTGAAGTCGAAGAGGAGCTCATGCGCAACCGCATGATTATGACCTTCAAAGAGGCGGCCTTCAGCAGGCCGAAGCTGGAAGAGCGCCTCAACGACCTGGTATATCAGAATATTTTCAGGCCTGACATCGTTGTGGTCGATGGCTATGATTTTGCCCAGGCTGACTATGATTCTGTCATGGACCTGAAGGAGATGATGGCTGCCATGAACGTACAGGGCTGGTTTTCTGCCCTGCGTCACCGCGAGGATAACCGGAAGAGTGCCGCCGGGGTACCGGCTCCCTGTCACGAAGTGGACGGCCTGTTTGATACGGTTATTATACTGCAGCCGGAGAAGGAAGCCATTCTTCTCAATATCCTCAAGGATGAATATGATGGCGCTGCAGGCAAGATCCTCAACCTGGATCCCTCAACTATGATGGTACAGGAGGCTTGATCCGTTTCTCATTCCTTGTTGTGAAGTATTATGAAATTCAGGCCCTGCATAGATTTGCACAATGGCAAGGTAAAGCAGATTGTGGGCTCTACCTTGAACGATAAAAGCCCGGATGCACTCAGGACGAATTTCACTTCAGAATTTTCTTCAGCGTATTATGCCCGCATGTACAGGCGTGACAGCCTGTTCGGCGGGCATGTCATCATGCTTGGTCCCGGCAATGAGGAAGCGGCAGTGGAGGCATTTCAGGCCTTTCCGCAGGGTCTGCAGGCCGGGGGCGGCATAACGCCCAAAAACGCCCGATACTGGCTGGATCAGGGCGCTGCTGCCGTCATTGTTACGTCATATGTTTTCAAGGATGGGCAGATTCTGGCAGACCGTCTTAAAGAGATGCAGGCCCTGGTCGGCCGCGATAAGCTGGTCATTGATTTGAGCTGCAGGAAAAGGGGTGATGCCTATTATGTGGTCACGGATCGCTGGCAGAAATTCACCACCACACAGATCAGCGCAAAAACCCTTGATTATTTCTCCCGATTCTGTTTCGAGTTTTTAATCCATGCGGCTGATGTTGAAGGCAAGTGTCAGGGCATTGCCGAGGACCTGGTAGTGAATCTGGCTGCATGGTCCCCGTTGCCAACCACCTATGCCGGCGGTGTGCGCGACCTGAGCGACTTCCTGCGGATCCGGAAGCTTGGCAAAGGCAGGCTTGATGTGACTGTTGGCAGCAGTCTTGATATTTTTGGGGGCTCCGGCATGAAATACAGCGATGCGGTTGCTTTCAACCGGCAGCAAGAGGCAGGTTAAACCTTAGCCGCATTGTTGCCGTTCCTGACCATCCATTAAACCGATGCACTTTTACAAGGCAGCACAAAACTCATAAGCCCATGTCAGAGCGCTTATTTCCTGAAAAACCAACTGATCCGACCACCCAGATCCTGGGCATCCTTGACCGGATCACCTATCAAAACGAGGAAAACGGCTACACTGTTGCCCGCCTGCTTAAAGATGCAAAGGCAAAAGAATTAATTACGGTTGTCGGGTTTTTATCCGGCGTACCGGTAGGTTCCACCCTTTCCCTGACGGGTACCTGGATCACGGATTCCCGTTACGGCAAACAATTCAAACTGCAGAATTACGAGATAGTAAAACCCAACACCATTAACGGGATAGAGCGTTACCTGGGATCCGGCCTTATCAAGGGGATCGGCCCTGCCTATGCCGCAAGGATCGTGGCCCGTTTTGGTTTGAAAACCCTCGATGTCCTGGAAAACGATCCGGACAGGTTGAATGAAATTGCGGGGCTGGGAAGGACACGGGTCGAGCGCATCAAAAAGGCCTGGCAGGAACAGAAAGAGATACACAGGATCATGGTTTTCCTCCAGGGCCATGGCATTTCCGCAACCTATGCGGTTAAGATTTTTAAAACCTATGGCCGCAAGGCTCTGACAGTTGTTAAAAAAAATCCCTACCAGCTGGCAGAGGATATCTGGGGAGTCGGGTTCAGAATAGCCGATTCAATTGCCCTCTCACTCGGCGTCCCGGCGAATGATCCCCGGCGTGCCAGGGCCGGGCTGCTTTTTGCCCTGGACCAGTCGGCCGGTGAAGGCCACTGTTTCCTGCCCAGGGACAAACTGCTTGAACAGGCGGTCTACCTCCTCAAGCTGACAGGCAGATCGGAAGAGTTTCCTGAACAGGAGGATCTATACAGCGATCGCGGTCTCATAGAGGAGCAGATACAAAGTCTGCTGGCGGATGATAAAATTGCAGTGGAAGGAGAGAACATCGCCCTGGCTCCCCTGTATTACGCTGAAAAGGGTGCGGCTGCAAAGCTGCTGGAGCTCTCCAGCGGCAGGCCATTCCACGACATAAAAAATGCAGACCAGGCTGTGGACTGGGCCAGCAGCAAACTGCAACTGGAGCTGGCGCCTGAACAGGCCGCAGCAATAAAAATGGCTTTACGCCAGAAGGTGTCAGTCATTACCGGCGGCCCCGGAACCGGTAAAAGCACTATTCTTAGGGCACTTCTTCTTATTCTGGCACAGAAAGGCATTGTGGTAAAACTTGCAGCACCAACAGGACGCGCTGCCAAAAGGCTGTCCGAGGCCTGCGGCCGGGAAGCAAAAACCATCCACAGGCTTCTGGAATATGATGCCGCCATCCGGGCTTTCAAAAGAAACAGGGAGAATCCGCTTGAAGCCGACATGGTGATCATCGATGAAACCTCGATGCTGGATATCATTCTGGCCAATTCCCTTCTTAAGGCAATTTCCGACAATGCCGGCCTTGTCCTGGTGGGAGATGTTGACCAGCTGCCCTCGGTGGGCCCGGGAAACGTGCTTAAGGATATAATAAATTCTAATCGGCTCCCCGTAACCCGCCTGCAGACTGTATTCCGTCAGGGGCCGGGCAGCCTCATAAGCCTCAATGCCTTGCGTATCAACAGGGGAGAATTCCTGGAACTGCTGCCGGACTATGAGGGCGATAAGGATTTCTACTGCATATTTCGGGAGGAAGCGGAGGATATTGAACAGGAAATAGTAAGCCTCTGCAGTACACGGCTGAAGAAGCGGTACAACTTTGACCCTGTCCGGGATATCCAGGTTCTGACCCCCATGCGCAAGGGCATCATAGGTACGGAGAACCTGAATGTCCGTCTCCAGGGAGCCCTGAACCCGGAAGAAACACCCCGCGGAGACCGCCAACGGCGATTACAGGTGGGGGATAAGGTTATGCAGATCCGCAATAACTATGATAAGGAGGTTTTCAACGGCGACCTGGGAATTGTCTCTGCAATTGACCGCGAGGCTGAAAGCGTGGAAGTCAGCTTTGAGGACCGGAAGGTTCTGTATGAGTCTGCAGACCTGGGGGAAATCGTCCTGGCCTATGCTGTCACAGTGCATAAATCCCAGGGATCGGAATTCCCCTGCGTCATTATTCCCCTGCACACCACCCATTATCCCCTCCTGCAGAGAAACCTTATTTATACTGCGGTCACCCGCGGGAAAAATCTCGTCATCCTGGTAGGCAGCAAAAAGGCAATAAACATTGCCATTCGCAATGACCGCCTTGTAAAGCGCTACACCATGCTCATGGAAAGGCTTCAGGCCGGGCCCCATGCACTCTTCTGATTTTTTTTAACCCGCCATTATATTCTGCTGCCACAATGTGGTTGGGCCACTCCATGGCGCCGGCCACGGGAATGGTCCTGCTCCTGTTGTTGTCCTCCTAAAGAAAAAAAATCAAAATTTACAGTGTGGATGTTTTTTCTTGTTGATAAATCAGTTTAAACATGATAGGACATCGGCTCATATATTTATGAATGACCATTCAATCATTTGTTGCTGTAAAACCTGCACTGCTGGAAGAGCAGAGATGAATCTGGAAACTTTATTAGCTCCAAAAAAGAAAGTTATAACGCAGAAGTGGATTGACCGGGTGCTGGACTCATACGGGTCACCTGAGTTTTTCAAGAAGCAGAAGGACCGGTTTGCCAATCCGATTGGGGCAACAATATCAGAAGGGCTCCAGGAACTTTATGCAATCCTGCTTGAGGAAAGAGACCTGGGAGAAGCTGCCAAACCCCTGGAAAATATAATAAAGATCCGGGCTGTGCAGGATTTTACCCCATCCCAGTCCGTTTCCTTTGTCTATCAGTTCAAGAGCATTGTAAGGGAAGAGCTGGCCAGGGAAATGAACAGGGTTGAGGTTTTGGCAGGCATGACAGCACTTGAAGCACGAATTGATAAAGTTGCGCTTATGGCTTTTGATTTTTATATGGAGTGCCGGGAGCGCTTGCACCGGATAAGGGTAAATGAAGTTTTGAGCGGCAGGTCTGCATTGACCGATGGCACAAAGTGTGTCTCGGCAATGCTCAAGAGGGATAACCTGAAGCGAGGTAACGATAAATGAAGCACGCATTCCTTGCAGTTATTGCCCTGATAGTCATATCATGGATAGGTTCTCTGGTAGGACTGGATTATTTATTCGGGGTGGTGTTCCCCTATTTGGCCTTTGCAATATTTCTCGGGGGTTTTGTCTACCGGGTGGTACACTGGGCCAAGTCTCCGGTGCCCTTCCGGGTTCCCACAACCAGCGGCCAGGGGAAATCCCTGGACTGGGTGAAACAGGACAAGCTCGACTGTCCTGCCACCTTCTGGCAGACTGTGGGCCGAATGCTTCTGGAAGTGTTCGCTTTCCGCTCACTCTTCAAAAACACCAAGGCGACAATCCATGACGGCCCAAAACTTGTCTATGGTTCGGCCAAGTGGCTCTGGCTCTTTGGCCTGGCCTTCCATTACTGCTTCCTGCTCATTGTCCTGCGCCATTTGCGGTTGTTTCTCAACCCGGTACCGGGTTTCATAGGGAAGATAGAGTTTTTTGACGGCCTGTTCCAGATAGGCGTGCCGGTCCTGTACCAGACTGATCTTATTTTTGTCGGAGCCGTTACTTTCCTGTTTCTGCGCCGGGTGCTCATCCCACAGGTCAAATACATTTCCTTTGCCGCTGACTACTTTCCACTGTTCCTGATCTTTGCCATTGCAGTGACAGGAATCCTGATGCGCTATTTCATCAGGGTGGATGTGGTTACTATTAAACAGCTGACCATGGGGCTTGCGACCTTTTCTCCCTCCATTTCCGGAGATATAGGTTCAATATTTTATATCCACGTATTTCTGGTTTCCGCCCTGCTGGCTTACTTTCCGTTCAGCAAACTGATGCACCTGGGCGGTGTTTTCCTGAGCCCCACCAGGAACCTGGCCAATAACAACCGCATGGTCCGCCATGTGAATCCCTGGAACGATCCCAGTATTAAACCGCATTCCTATGCCGATTATGAAGACGAGTTCAGGCAGTTCATGGCTGATGCCGACATACCATTAGAAAAAGAATTACCACCGGAGCCGGAACCAGAGCCTGAACCGGAGCCGGAAGCTGAAGAAACAGAAAAACCCGCCGCCGCTGCTGAGCCTGCAGCCGAAGAAGCACCCGCCGCTGACGCTGCTGCCGAAAAAACACCAGCTGAGAAGGAATAAGAACTATGACAGACACAAAAGTAGAACAAATGAGTGTTAATGTCGTCAAAGAACCGTCAATGATGACCGGGGCCATTCCCAGCAAGGACTGGATGGACACCACGGTGACCTTCAAGCCGGGCAATTACTGCTATCCGGCCAAGAAAAGCATTGTTGAATATCTTAGCAAAGGTTTGCCCGGACTTTTCGGAGAACCGCGGGAATGGACGGTGGAAAGCGACGATTGGAAGCTTCCTGAGAACTGGGTTGAAATAATCCTTCAGGGCATGCGGGAACGGCTTGATAAGTTCCGCTCCTTCAAGGTTTTCATGGATATCTGCGTGCGCTGCGGCGCCTGTGCGGACAAGTGCCACTTCTTTCTGGGCACAGGGGACCCCAAGAATATGCCTGTGCTCCGGGCCGAGCTCCTGCGCTCTATCTACCGCGGCAATTTCACCAAGGCCGGCAAGATTCTGGGCTCTATTGCCCGCGGCCGGGAAATGACCTTTGAGGTCCTGAAAGAGTGGTTCATGTACTTTTACCAGTGCACTGAATGCCGCCGCTGTTCAGTTTTCTGTCCCTATGGCATTGATACTGCGGAAATTACCATGATGGCCCGAGAGTTGCTGCATCTTGTCGGCGTCGGCACCAACTGGATCCTGGAGCCGGCTGCCAACTCCAACCGCACGGGGAACCACCTGGGCCTGCAGCCCCATACCTTCAAGCAGAACGCCGAGTTCCTTCTCGATGATATTGAGGAAGTGACAGGGGTGAAGCTCAACAGCCTTACCTTTAACCGGAAGGGTGCAGAAGTGCTCTTTGTCATCCCGTCAGCCGATGTCTTTGCCGAACCCGGTATCTTTACCTTCATGGGCTACCTGCTGCTTTTTGACCATATCGGTCTCGACTATACCATCAGCACCTACTCTTCCGAGGGCGGCAACTTCGGCTCCTTTACCAATAACGAACTGATGAAGAAGCTGAACGGCAAGATGTATGCCGAGGCAAAAAGGCTTGGCGTCAAGTGGATACTCGGCGGCGAATGCGGTCATATGTGGCGGGTTGTGCACCAGTACATGGAAACCATGAACGGACCGCCTGACAACCTTGAAGTCCCCAAATCACCGATTACCGGAACGGTCTTTGAAAATGCGGCTGCGGCCAAGATGGTTCACATCTCCGAGTTCACTGCCGACCTTATCAAGCATGACAAGCTCAAGATAGATAAAAGCAGAAATGACCACCGCATCGTGACCTTTCATGATTCCTGCAATCCTTCCCGGGGCATGGGCATGCTGGAGGAGCCGCGCTACATCCTGCAGAATGTCTGCAACAACTTCTATGAAATGCCGGAAAACACCATCCGGGAACAGACCTTCTGCTGCGGCAGCGGCACCGGCCTGAATACCGGCGAGATCATGGATCTGAGAATGCGGGGCGGGCTGCCGCGGGCCAATGCGGTTAAACACGTGGAAGAAAAGCACGGGGTCAACATGCTTTCCTGTATATGCGCCATTGACCGGGCAACACTGCTGGCCCTCATGGAATACTGGAACCCGAATGTCGGGGTCTGCGGTATTTCCGAGCTGGTCGGCAATGCCCTGATCATGGATGGAGAGAAAGAGCGTGACCAGGACCTGCGCTTTGAAGAATTGTTGGTAGCTAAAGAAGCAGCTGAATCCGGAAACAACGAGGAGGGTGAATAATGTACGACGGAAAATTAATCATCCCAGGGCTGATCGTATTTGTGGCCTTGATGACATTCCCGATCTGG